>ERZ857629.28-NODE-28-length-192596-cov-10.906098_pt1 | contig 192596 bp, 169 predicted proteins | sample MGYA00519700_ERZ857629 | MGnify/ENA primary metagenome ERZ857629 (study PRJEB31778, sample SAMEA3449351) | human gut metagenome | biome: human gut; feature: human-associated habitat; material: faeces | place: United Kingdom | collected 2010/2012 ... | reverse complement strand
ACTGTTTCCAGTATGACAAAGATAATAGTTTATAAGCAATTCACAACTATCGGAATTACCATACTTCTCGGTATATAACTGTTTCCAGTATGACAAAGATAATAGTTTATAAGCAATTCACAACTATCGGAATTACCATACTTCTCGGTATATAACTGTTTCCAGTATGACAAAGATAATAGTTTATAAGCAATTCACAACAGTTCTCGCTCTTCTACGTGGAAAGGCTGAACTGTTTCCAGTATGACAAAGATAATAGTTTATAAGCAATTCACAACTGAAGACTTACAGCGATAGCAGCTACCGAGACTGTTTCCAGTATGACAAAGATAATAGTTTATAAGCAATTCACAACTTATGTGGTAGGGTGCATTGTAGCGAGATGACTGTTTCCAGTATGACAAAGATAATAGTTTATAAGCAATTCACAACTGTCTTGCCTTATGACGTTAAGTGATTTCTACTGTTTCCAGTATGACAAAGATAATAGTTTATAAGCAATTCACAACACAACTTCCTGGAGTATATCGGGCCGTCGAACTGTTTCCAGTATGACAAAGATAATAGTTTATAAGCAATTCACAACCGAGACATCTCCTGTATGGATTCGCGGTGAACTGTTTCCAGTATGACAAAGATAATAGTTTATAAGCAATTCACAACTTATTTCTTTTTTGGTATGCTTTCTTACGCACTGTTTCCAGTATGACAAAGATAATAGTTTATAAGCAATTCACAACAAGCGTTTTCGAATTGAGACTATAGCGGTTACTGTTTCCAGTATGACAAAGATAATAGTTTATAAGCAATTCACAACAAAAAAGGTTTTAAGAAATAATGTGTAAGCACTGTTTCCAGTATGACAAAGATAATAGTTTATAAGCAATTCACAACACGGGCTTGACGCGCACCCATTTCGTGATGACTGTTTCCAGTATGACAAAGATAATAGTTTATAAGCAATTCACAACATATAGAGTTGTCGGTATGTCTTTGCGTATACTGTTTCCAGTATGACAAAGATAATAGTTTATAAGCAATTCACAACCTGTCTCCGGCGAACGTTTGACGGAATTCAACTGTTTCCAGTATGACAAAGATAATAGTTTATAAGCAATTCACAACCCGAAAAAGAAGCCCATACCGCTTTAATGCACTGTTTCCAGTATGACAAAGATAGTATGACTCTATTGAACAGTGTTATAGGTAATCTCTTTTTGATTATTTTTGTAGAGTGATGCGCTATAAAATCAGTTTTGTTCACTCTGTGATAGTTGTTCATTTTAAATGAACATATCGAAATAGTGAACAAAACTATTGGCGATTTGAAATTTGTTCATTACCTTTGCAGTGTTCATTATAAATGAACATAATAATAAAATGAACAGCTATGGTGTTGGAAGAACATGAAACATTGTATTTAGCATTAAAGGCATTACGGGAAAAATTGACATTATCTGAAGATGCAGTCATTCAAATGGAGAATAATCCATACAGGAATTTTGATGCTGTCATCCGTATTATGAATGTGGATTTTCTATGTGAAGTCAAAAACACGGTGACAACTGCAACTGTCGGGAATGTTGCAAGCCGCCTAAAGGCATTAGCAACAGAGGAAAAGCACCCCGTATTGTTGATCGCCAAATATATCACACCAACCGTTATGGATGATTTGGTAAGCAACGGTATCAACACGCTTGATTGTGCCGGTAATTGCTATATCAGATATGAAAAAGAGAATAAGGTGATATTTCACCTGACTAATAAAGGAGAAAAAAACACTTTAATGGCAGAGAAGCCTTATCCGGTATTTCAAGAAGCTGGATTGAAAGTGATTTTTTATCTGTTACAGGATATTGCTAATGTTAATAAGCCTTACAGGGAAATACAAGGCGCGACCGGGATTTCTTTGGGAGCCATTAAGAATGTATTCTATGTCTTGATAGAGAGAAATTTCATCTTGCAAACCAATAGAAGAAGAGTTCTCAAAAACGTAAACGCTCTTTTTAATCTTTGGGTGGAAAATTACAATCAAGTGTTGAAACCTAAATTGTTGCTTGGGAAAATGAGTTTCCGAGCGAATGACCAGCGGATGAATTGGACTGCATTGAAGTTGCCGGAAGGTATGTATTGGGGAGGGGAAGTCGGAGCAAATAAGATAGATGGCTATTTGGAACCGGGGGTATTTGACATATATACAGATATTCCTGCTGCAAATCTCCTAAAGACAGGGATGGTAATGCAAAATCAGAATGGAGAGATAAGAATCTATCAGAAATTCTGGAAATGGGAAACAGACAATCAACTCGTCCCTTTGATGCTTATCTATGCGGATTTGATAGGTAGTGGAAACAGCCGTTGCCTGGAAATGGCAGAAAGACTTTTAGATTATGGACTTAAAGATTACAAGTGAGAAAATAGCCAATCCGTTATTAGTGGAGTTGCTGAAGAAACTGACGGATAGTTTCAATCGTATGGGGCGGGAGTTTTATGTCATCGGAGCAACAGCCCGTGATATAATCATCCGTCAGCTTATCGGAACCACTTCCGGAAGAAAGACAAACGATTTGGATATTGCGATTGCAATACCTGACTGGAGTGTCTTCGATGAAATCAAAAAAGGATTGGTCGCCGATGGTTTTCAGAAATCACAGCATATGCACCAGCGATTTTACTATGGTGAATATGAACTGGATGTTGTTCCGTACGGTGTGGCTAAGGAAGATGATAACATATATTGGCCGCCAGAAGAAGAGATTGCAATGTCGGTGAAGGGTTTTGATGAAGTGCTGTCGGAAGCTATTACTGTCAACATAGACAATGAATTTGATATCAAGATTGCCTCTCTTCACGGTCTGTTCCTTTTGAAATTCAATGCGTGGTTGGATAGGAACATCGAAACAAGTAAAGATGCGGAAGATATGTCGTATATTCTATCCAATTATTACATGGCTAACCTCGACCGTAATGTTTATCCCGAAGTTTATGATTGGGAAAAATTCGATGAGTATATTGTCGGCGGGTATTGGCTTGCTCGAGATTTGCTTCTTCTTTTGACCAAGGAACAGGTAGCCTATTATAAGGGCTGCATTGAAAAGGAGATTGAGAAAGATGATGAAAGCAGACTATTCAATCAAATTATAGAACACAGTTATGGCTTGACCTATGAAACAGTAAAGGAGACATGGCAAATCATTGCAGATGTTTTTCAAAAAGCAATAGAGGATGAAAACGATTGAGTTCAAAACTATTAGTTGCTCTGGTAGGGATAAGACTAATGATGATTATATCTTATGTCAGAAGTTGTCCGACAATACTCTTATTTCAATCCTTGCGGATGGCATGGGAGGCTTGTCTTATGGTGCAGAGGCCGCAAAAATCGTATCAGAATCCATAATGACAACAATTCTTGAGCATATTCAGGATAGTTCACCGGAAGATGTTTTGTGTATGGCATTCGATGCAGCCGATACTGCTATATCTAAAAAATGCAAGGAATTGAAATGTAGGATGGGAGCCGCTATAACCGTGGCTTTGATAATTGATGGTTTTTTGTATTTCGCTTGGCAAGGCAATGTGAGGTTGTATAAGGTCTGTAACGGAGAACTGATATCGTTGAGTACAGACCATATTGTAACCGATGTAGAAGGTCCGTTTTTGACACGATGTGTCAATGGTAAAGGATACCGGGACAAAGTTCCAATCAAGCAAGAAAAGTTGGAACAAACCGACAGAATAGATCTCTGTTCAGATGGCTTATATCAGAAAGTAAACTTGAATGCTATAATGGAACAAGGTATTGAATTTATGTCCGACAGAGTTTTTGAAGATGACGCTTCATTGATTGAGGTAAAAATACTGGATTAGAGATTTAATTTCCAGATTCTGTAAATTGAGTCGATGGCCAAGTCGTGACTGAATTCCCCGTTCCTGACATAATACTCTAAGAGTCGGCTCCTGAAATGTGGGTTTGTAACTTTATTAAATCTGTACCCAGATTCCCGAATTTCATGGGAAAATCGAACTTGGCCTCCATAAATTTTAATATGCTATGTACAAGCAAATTTTCTCTTTGGTCTGGAAGGAGGTTACAGATTTCCAGATAGACAAGGCTGTCAAGAATGGTATGATTCCTCGCCATTATATGAATGATGATGCTACGCGACTGGAGGGATATGTGGAAGTCTATCTTCGCGAAGAAATTCGAGACGAATCCGCCGTCCAGGATATCGAAGCATTTGAACAGTTTATGGAAGCTGCTGCCATTTCTGACGGTGATATGATTAACTATGCCAATATCTCCATTTTTATATGGCACAAGGATTTATATCGACTCTTATGCCGTCTATGTAGAGAGCGCTGTCTTCGTCATTTAAGATATTGAATAGGGCGTAATCTTTTTCTGCGCCCTTGTATCTTACTTTGACATCGAGATCGGAATCCGCCTTCGATTCGCCTCTGGTCCTCGAACCATATATCTCCACATCTATAATCTCCACGTCTATGCCGCTGTCGTTAAAGATGCCGGAAATGTGCTCCAGTACGATTCCTTCGAGCTGCTCTGTGGAATAGTTCTCAAGGCCTTGAATCATAACGAGCCGGCTTTCTTTTTAAGATAGTGGAAAACGCTTGATCCTCGCGGAAACTGGGATTTGTAAGTATATAAACGTAACCTGGTTCTTTAGTCATAATAGATGGTATTAATCGTTGTTTTGTAAAGGTAGCATTATTAACACTTTTTAGCAAATATAATGATCATTTGCACCTGAACCATAATTTTATTATTTTTGTGAAGACAAACTTTGGCGTAGAAAACTACGCTGTAAATCAAAGATTTAATTATAGAACAATAACCCTTTGGCCAGCAATAAACACGCACAGATTCGCTATAAGGTACTGGACGATTGTTTCAGTAATTTTCGGCGTAAATTCTACTTCGAGGATCTTTTGGATAAGTGTAATGAGGCCTTGCGTGAACTTTATGGGGAAGACCATACTGGTATCAAGACTCGCTCCCTCCGTGCAGATATCTCTTATATGCGCGATCGTGCAAGTGAAGAAGGAGTAGATGTGGAGGCGAAGGATGACGGAAATGGTTTTTACTATCGTTATTCCGAACCCAATTTCTCCATTTTTAAGCGAGGACTTGCTGAAGATGATTTGGCGCAACTTAAGGAAACAATCTTGATGCTTCAACGTTTTAAGGGTATGCCCAATTTCAACTGGATGTCCGAGCTGGTTGTGAAATTGGAAGATAAGCTTGACCTCCGTGGATTCTCAAAGAGTGTAGTAGGGTACGATGAAAACAAATCCTACACCGGTCTCGACTGGTTTCAAGAAATCTTTAATGCCATTGTCAACAAGGCAGTCTTGCATATTCAGTATAAGACCTTCACAGATGCCGTATTCGACTGGACTATCCATCCGTACTACATTAAAGAGTACAATAACCGTTGGTTTCTCTTTGGACTTAACGAAGAACAGAGTGTTATCTACAATATTCCGTTGGATCGTATTTGGGATTTAGAGCAGATACACAAAGAATATATTCCTTCTGACATTGATTTTGAATCTTATTTTGATGATGTCGTGGGTGTAAGTGTGTATCCGGCAGAGCGGGAGTCTATTCGTCTTAAGTTCTCAGAGCATCGATTTCCTTATGTGACCACAAAGGCCATTCACTGCTCCCAGCGCATCGTGGACAACGAGAATCGCATCGTCGAAATTTCGGTCATTCCCAATAACGAACTGGAAGCACTTGTACTGTCTTTCGGAAAGGATGTTGAGGTTATTTCTCCGACATCTTTTCGTGAGCGGATACAAAATGTAATTCGTGAATCATTAAATAATTATTCCCCTGTGTGTGTTGATTGCACAGAATAAAAATAACTTTGCATTGTCAATTGATAAAGATATGGATCAAATAGGTTTCAAGAACTTTAGAAAATTTCAAGAATTGCCACCGTTGGACCTTAACCCGGTGACCATCTTCGTCGGCGAGAATAACGCAGGTAAATCTACTGTCGTAAAAGCCCTGCTGGCCACGTTGGATTTCCTTAAGACGCGAGTGTCCGCCATTGAAAATGATTCTTGGATGAATATAAACTTTTATTTCAATAAGAGTTATTATACCCACATCGGTACCTTTGAACGTGCGCATTACAATAAAGCAGCTGAAGGAGAACCTATTACATTCATAATCTCTGCCAGTGGGCGACGTTATGAGATTGACGTGGAGAGGTCTGATAGTGAGGCAGATGTCTTCGGTCGTGTGTCTAGGATAAAAGTTACACTTCTTCCCTTTAATATTGACCTGAGTTTCTCGTTGAGGTCAGATCGTACTATTAACGTGGTTTTCCACACAAAACCATTCCCTGGATATAACCTCAAAGAAGCTCCGTCCGGTTATCCGTCCAACTATCTCGAGAAGTATTTTAAGGGCTTGACTAATGATATAGAAATGGAGACGACATTAGCAACGGGGGTTAAATTTACTTCCGAATATGTCGTGGACGCTCTTATTCAAAGTTTTCTTATTCGTCTTAGAGCTACTATTGAAAGTCTATCTTCAAATAAAAACGCTGAAGCCGATCTGAGTGTTTTCGGCCTCTCAGACGAAGTGGAGGAGTTTCTGCGTAAGAAAAAAACTTTCTTCAAAGGCAAATACTTCAGCGTTAACAAGCAATCCGATATTAATGTAGAGTATATTTATGCCCACGCTGTTACTCAGACCATTCTGTTTAGTGCAAAGGATACCAATGACTATCACGTTAAGACTATCCACGAATATGCCAATCTGCAGGTCGGTGAAGGCTCTCCTGCTCACGACTTTATTCTCAAATGGATGCAGGCATTTAAGATAGGCCAAGACTATAAGATTACATCTGTGGGCGGAGAGGCCCATTTGGTGAAACTTCAGAATTTCGACGGCGAATGGGTAAACTTAGCGGATAAAGGAATGGGATCCATTCAGCTGATGATTCTTCTTTTCCGTGTGGCCACCAAGATGGCTGAGGCTGGCATCGGATTTGGTGCCAAGGCCGTTGATTTTTTGCTCATAATCGAAGAACCAGAGCAGAACCTGCACCCGATGCTCCAGAGCAAACTGGCCGATCTGTTTTATGAACTCAATCGTGAATATGGCTTCCGTTTTATCATTGAGACTCACTCCGAATACTTGATTCGTAGGTCTCAAGTCATTGTTGCTAAAGAACGCTACGGCAACGAAGTGGAACTGCGGAAGAATTCTCCTTTCAAGGTAATCTATTTTCCGGGCGAGGGGAAACTTCCTTACGATATGATCTACCGCCCAGATGGCAAATTCTCCAATGAATTCGGTACCGGCTTCTTCGACGAGGCAAGTAATCTTATTTTTGACATATTGTAAAAATGTTTTTGTACATCGATAAGGAAAATCTCATCTCTTTGGTCCGCTCAGATGATAAGGCGTGCTTTTCAGAGTATGCTGCCCTGGTTAGAAAGAATATGGATATTCAGTATAATTTTCCTAAGGAGGAAATTCTTGATAATGAGTACCTTAATTTCTGGTTTTATCGATTTGGATCAGGAGTGGGTGGCGTGCAGGAGTTTTGCCCTCCTAAGACAGTAGTTCCCGATCGTCCTTTGAAATCGAACTTCTACAATTCACTGAGCGCAGACAACCGTTCTGCATTATTCTTTTTGAACGACGATAGTAAATGCGCAGCTGCGCAGAATAAATGCTGTGTGATGGTAGCAAAGGTGGGAGAGGAACTTGCTAAGTTGAAAGAAATCTTTAGACCAGATGAACAAGGTGAAGTTCTGGTATACCAGATTGCTGACTGGAAGAATTTCCTTCCTCAGTTGCCACTCTCGGATATCATTATTTGCGATAACCACTATTTCAACGATAAGTATGTCTACGATGCCAACAATAACGAGATTATTCGTTTTTTAAGCGCTATCCCTCATAATTATCCGGTGAATGTAGTGATTATAGTGAAAGAACGCGAAATTGACCCTAGAATTGACCTTGCGGTAGAACAGAGTAGGATTAAGACTATTGTTAAAAATGCATCCGGTAGCAGTCAGTCTACAGTGACAATATTAACAACTTATGCCACCCACGATCGCGCTCTCATTACTAACTACTTTCGGGTGAAGCAGGGCAGTAGCTTTCACATTAAGCAAAACAATGTCAAACACGATGTGTCTGCCGAGGTCAAAAGCCACGCAATTCGCAAGAACTATGACTTTACTAAAAACCTGTTGGCGGAGTATCAGAAAATTGCGTCAAACCCTTCCAAGTGTTTTGGAGATAGGATTAGCAACTTTTTGAAATTTTAATTAGGTCCTGTGCAGATACCTTGCACATTATTATATTACCTTTGCAAACGAAAACAAAACACCTCATATGATTACAGGCGAAATCAAAAATAGAATTGACCAAATTTGGGACACTTTCTGGACAGGCGGCATCACTAACTCGATGACCATCTTGGAGCAGATGACTTATCTTTTCTTTATGAAGATGCTGGATGATGCGCAGGACAAGAAAGAGGCCAATGCCCAAGTCTTGGGTATCGAACCAGACGATCTCGTATTCAAGAAGGAAGGTTTTTGGCACAATCCAGACACGGAAAAGGACGTTCCTTATGACATACTTCGATGGAAGAACTTTCGTCACGAGGAGCCTTCTCGGATGTTTTCGATTGTTCGTAACGATGTTTTCGTCTTCATAAAGAATCTCGGAGAAGGAAAGCAGTCCGCCTATAGCCGCTTTATGCAATCCGCTGTATTTATGATTCAGAACCCCCGTACCCTTGTTAAAGTGGTAGAGGGCATTCAGAATCTTGATATGACAGATCGTGACACGATGGGCGATGTATATGAATACATACTAGGCAAGATGGCCGCATCCGGCAATAATGGTCAGTTCCGCACCCCTCGTCACATCATTCGTATGATGGTGGATCTGATGCAGCCTAAGGTGGATTGGGAGATTTGCGACCCTGCGATGGGCTCAGCCGGATTTATCGTTGAGGCAGCGAAATACGTACAAGAACATTATAGGACAGAGCTGATGAAGAGGTCAAATATGGAGCATTATAAGACACGTATGTTCCACGGCTTCGATACTGACACCACGATGCTTCGCATTGGTGCGATGAACCTAATGCTTCACGGCGTGGATGCACCGGATGTTAAGTGGCAGGATTCTCTCTCTCCCGAAAATGAAGACAGTGATTGCTATGATCTTATTCTTGCAAATCCTCCGTTTGCAGGTAGTATTGATGGTGGCAATATCTCCAAGTCTTTGTTGACGGTCACGAGTACCAAAAAGACCGAACTCCTGTTTCTGGCGCTTTTTGTCCGTATGCTGAAGATTGGCGGCAGCTGCGCCAGCATCGTTCCCGACGGCGTTCTCTTCGGAGCCTCAACGGCCCATCAGTCCATTCGCAAGGAGTTGGTGGACAATCAGCACCTCAAGGCAGTTATCTCAATGCCTTCCGGCGTGTTCCTTCCGTACTCGGGCGTTTCCACGGCCATTCTCATTTTCTCGAAGACCAATGCCGGCGGCACGGATAAGGTATGGTTCTATGATATGAAAGCCGATGGTTTCTCTCTGGACCAGAAGCGTAATCCTGTTGAGGATAATGACATTCCTGATGTCATAGCCCGTTTTGCTGACCTTGCCGCAGAGGAAAGCCGTACACGTCAGGACCAGAGTTTTCTAGTACCGGTGGAGGAGATCCGTCGCAATGGTTACGTGCTTTCCCTCAATAAATATCGTGAGGTCAAGGTGGAGAAGGTGAAGTATGAGTCTAGTGATGTGCTGCTGAAGAAGCTGGATGACTATCAGGAAGAGATTACCGCAGCACTTAAAGAGTTTCGTGAAAAATATCTATAGACTGTTGAATAAATGACGTTAAAAAAACTTAGCACAATCTGCAATGTTCAGAATGGATATGCCTTCGATTCCAAATTCTTTTCAAAGGATTCGAAAGATATGCCTTTGGTGCGTATTCGCGACATTAAGACAGGGAAAACGGAGACTTATTACAAGGGCGCATATTCTCAAGATTTTGTTATTCATAATGGTGATTACATAATTGGGATGGATGGTGAGTTTAACATTACGGAATGGAACGGCGGCGATGCGCTCTTAAACCAGCGGGTGTGTCGTATAATTGTTAATTCTGATAGTGTTATTCCAAGATACATTCTCTATTTCTTGCCTATTCCGCTTAAGATAATCGAGGATGAAACTCCGTTCGTTACAGTCAAGCACCTTTCGAGTAAAAAACTTGAAGATGTGATAGTTCCGGTGCCATCCCTTTCAGATCAGCGGCGTATCGTTGACGAACTGGACCTTCTTTCCGGTATCATCGAAAAGAAAAATGCCCAGCTCCGCACCCTAGACGAATTGGCTCAGTCTTTCTTTGCGGAAACTTTTGAGAACGTTAATGCAGGGTGGCAAGAGTTGCCGTTTGAAAGGTGTATAGAGAAAGTTAAATATACTACTAAACTCCAAACGAAAGATTTCTTAAATACAGGGCGTTATCCCATCATTTCCCAAGAGGAGGACTTTATAAGTGGTTATTGGGATAACCCGGCAGATGTCTTTAGAATCAAGAAACCTGTGGTCATCTTCGGTGATCATACACGTGTCCTCAAATATGTTGATTTTGATTTTGTTCTTGGGGCAGATGGAGTGAGAATACTTCAACCTATAGACGAACTTGATGCGCAGTATTTTTATTATTATCTTAAAGCTAACCCTGTTGAGAATTTGGGATACTCGCGTCATTATAAATTATTGAAAGAAAAGATAGTTTCATTGCCACCTTTGAACCTCCAATTACAATTTGCTGAAAAAGCTCGTTTCATAAGTAAGCAAAGAGATATCATTGCGGAATCAGTGAAGAGGACAAAGGAATTGTTGGATAGCCGAATGGATAAGTACTTCAATTGTTTATGCCTATGACCAATTTTGATTACCTGCGTGAAATAGAGCCACTTCACGACCTTTATACATTCTGTCAAGGTGCGGAGACCACGATGGAGTCGGACTATGACACCTGCGCATTGCATTGCCGCCGTGGACTTGAATGGTTGGTTAAGGCCATTTATACCCTTAAGCACGCCGATATAGGCGCACGTACATCTCTCTATGAACTGATGTCTGGCGCTCCCTTTGTGGAATTCTTGGACGATGACCGTTTGATGAGTGCTGCTCATTATATCCGAAAAGTCGGCAATGCGGCAGCTCACCCTGGAGAAAAGGTAAAGGGCAGTCAAGCCTTTTTCTGCCTTCTTAATCTCTACAATCTGGTCGGTGGTACCCTTTTGAAGTTGCGTGTCGTTGAAACGCTGGCACCATTTAATAAGGATCTTATTCCTAAGTCATCTGGTTCGGTTAAACCTCGTGAAACCGTTCCTGCTCCGGATAATGACTTCATTAAGAGTGTTCCAGCAGAAGCTGTCGCGAGCAAGACACCGGCTCCGGTCGTTACAGAATACTCTGAGGTTGAAACTCGTAAGTTATTCATTGATCTGATGCTCCAAGATGCCGGATGGGAACTCGTCGGTAAGGATAATGTCCCTCTGCCGGGTAAGGCCGGAACAGAGATCGAAGTTCACGGAATGCCAAAGCAAGATGTGGGGTATGCAGATTACGTTCTATATGGTTCCGATGGCAAGCCGCTTGCTGTGGTTGAGGCTAAGAATACCAGTAAAGACCCTATTATCGGTAAGCACCAAGCGGAACTCTATGCTGATTGTCTGGAGCGTCAATATGGCGTACGTCCGGTTATCTATTATTCAAATGGCTTCAAGACCTTCGTGATAGACGGCTTAGGCTATCCGCCACGTCAAATTTTAGGTTTCCATAGTCAGGAAGACTTGATGGTGATTCATCGTAGTCGTGGCCGCAGTGGCATCACCGATCAAAATGTCAAGGACTACATCACTGATCGTGAATACCAGAAACGCGCCATTCACAGCATTTGTGACCACTTTAATAAGATGCACCGCAGAGGCCTTTTGGTGATGGCTACCGGATCAGGAAAAACACGTGTCGCCATTTCTCTTTGTGATGTCCTCATTCGGAACAAATGGGCTAAAAACATCCTTTTCTTGGCAGATCGTACGGCACTTGTTTCACAGGCGCAAAAGAATTTTGCTAAGCTGTTGCCGGATCAGACGACCAGCATCCTCAATGACCCAAAGGATCGAAATGTGAATGCTCGCATCACCTTTAGTACCTATCAGACGATGATAGGATATCTCGATGCGGACAAGAAGAATTTTTCCATCGGTCGTTTCGACCTTATTATCATTGATGAAGCGCATCGCAGCGTGTTCGGTAAGTACACGGCTATTTTGGATTACTTTGATGCTCTGATGGTAGGCCTTACTGCTACGCCGCGTGATGATGTAGACCGCAGTACTTATGAACTCTTCGAACTGGACAATGAGCCTAATTTTGCCTACGAGTTAGCTGAAGCTATAGATGACAAATATTTGGTTAATTTCGCTGTCCTCAATCGTACATCCAAACATCTAAGGGAGGGTATCAAGTACAAAAGCCTTACGGCCGCTCAAAAAACTCAGCTTGAAGATATTTGGAAATACGAAGCAGCTCAATCTGAAAATGGTTCCGATCCTACGCCGCGCGATATCCGTAGCAGCGAGATTCTGAACTATATCTATAATCAGAAGACAATAGACCTCGTTTTGGAGGACCTTATGACTACTGGCCTTACGGTGAACGGTGGAGACACTATCGGTAAGACTATAATCTTTGCGCATAACCACGAGCACGCGGTAAAGATTGTAGAGCGTTTCCAAAACCAGTATCCGGAGTTTGGCAGCGATTTCTGTGTTCTCATTGATAACCAGGTAACCAAGGCACAGGATCTTATTAACAGCTTTGAAGTTCGTGGCAAAATGCCTCAGATAGTGGTTTCCGTAGATATGATGGATACAGGCATTGATGTGCCGGATGTCCTTAATCTAGTATTCTTTAAACAGGTAAGGTCAAAGATTAAGTTCTGGCAGATGATAGGCCGTGGTACCCGCAAATCCCCGGATGTGCACGGCGAAGGACTGGATAAGCAGTTCTTCAATATTTACGATTGGTGCGGGAATTTCGATTTCTTCGACGTTACGCCGGAAGGCGCCCCTCAGGAGCGAACTAATTCCGTAACGGAGCGGCTCTTTAACCTCCGCGTGGATATGGCTGTGGCGCTTCAAAGTGCCCAATATCAGCAAAACCCATTCGCACGAGCACTGCACGACGATATAAAAAAGATACTTCGCAATCAGGTCCGTGCCCTAAGCGACCAGAATATCACGGTACGCCGCCACTGGGAAGTAGTGGACAAATTCCGCAAGGAAGAGTCGTGGGTGTGTCTTTCTGAGATTGATGCTCTGGACCTAAAAGGTCAGATAGCGCCTATAATCATTCGAAGCATAACTGACAATTCGGCCTTACGGTTTGACATTCTCATCCTCAATATTCAGCTAGCACAGGTTCTTCCGGACCATCAGGCATCTAAAAGCATGGCCTGCGTAACGGATATTGTCAAATCTTTACAGGAGAAAGCTTCTATTCAGCAAGTAAAGAATAAGATAAGCATTATTAATGAAGTTGCTCATCCGAATTTCTGGAAAGGAGTGACGCTGGATAAATTGGAAAAGGTCCGTATCGAGCTTCGCGATCTAGTTCAGTTTATAAAAGGTGACAAGAAGCGTAACTTTACCATTAACATACCTGATATCATTGAGTATAAAGATGCTCCTGAACATACTTTGCCTACGCTCACTTACAAGGAACGCGTAATTGATTACATATCCAATCACCGCAATCATCCAGTACTGGAGAAGATTCATTCTATGCAGCAACTTAGTCTGGCGGACATTCTGGCTTTGGAGCAGATTTGCTGGAAGGAACTGGGTACTAAGGAAGAATATCAGAACTATATTAAACGTGGAGGAATGATTTGTGGCGATAGCGTGGCAGCGTTCATCCGTTCTATTATAAAAATAGATCGAACGAAGGCGCTTGAACTCTATTCTAAGTTCCTTGACAATAGTCCACTTAACCCCGAGCAGGAGGAATACGTTAAATGTGTCTTGGATTATGTCTGCTCTAACGGGGACATTTCTCCGGCCGTCCTGTATAAAGAAGAGCCATTCTCGGAATGGGACCTACAATCCTTCTTCACCAGTGATACACCGGCTTTTGTCAACTACATTCGTTCAATTCACGATGTTATTGCGGCGTGACATAGCTGGGCGGATAATCTACATACTTAGTGTTCACCTTTGTTTCATCGGCAGAAAAACTGTCGGTGGTTTAATTTGAATTGATATGGTAGTCCCGTCTATGTCCAATTGTGAGATTTGCAATGCCTTGTTTAAAGACCTTCCAAAGTTGAAAATCAAGGCGAATATGCTTATCCCCAGTAAGGTCAAGCAATTTAAAAAAGAGAACGTGTTTCCAGCGTGGAAATGGGAAGAGTATACACATCAGGAGAGTCGGAACAAGTTTCTCATTATCTATTATGTTCCTTCTGTAGAGCAAGTGGAGAATCCGAATGTTTCGTGGGTAGCATTTATGGAGAAGAGAAATCAAAGGATTGTCATTCAGTGGGGGTGTTGGATGTTTCGCAAGGCTGGTAGTCTCGATACCATTGCTACACGTTATGTGGGATATTTTTCCGGTCACTTCTTTAGTCGATATAAGGAACGTGTATGGAATAATAAGGAAATGTCGTTCAATGCTCTGATTAGCCGGTATTTCTCACGAAATAGTGCTACCATACCATTGGAGTTGAACGAGATTATTCAACGCAATTACCTAGAGTACGGAGAACTCGCAAAATACGCATTCAAGGTTCCGGATGGTACTTGCTTTATTCGCTACTGGAACGAGGGAAATGAAACTACTATAGAAAAGAAGGATAGTGACTTCGTGTCTGTCGTCCTGTATTATACGTTTGTTAATGGAAGTATGATGAGCGAGACGCAGAACAAAGCAATCTTAAAGGAAGGTTCTCGATATGTCCGTAGTTATTACGAGAGGTTGTTTGAGGACGCGATGAAAGATCCTATAATACGCCGTCTTGATATGTATAAAGATGGTTGCTAATTGAAAACTATCAAATTGTCACGTTTGAAATCATTATTTCAGAGATGGAACCGCGACCAGATGCATCGGAGTTAATCATTCTGGTGGCAGATACTCTCCTAATGAAGAAGTTGTTATAAATATTATCGAAGAAGTTTTCCTTCGAGATAGCGTTTCGTGGATCGGAATTGCTTGCGATAAAGCTGGATTTGGCTGCGGAAATATGGTCGCAGAAGTCACGAAGCCGTATTTGCTCCTAATCGTCGAAGCCTCCTCTCGTGTAGGAAGTGAAAGAGGATGTTTCCGTTATGGGTTTATACGGCGGATCGAAGTAGTATAATGTATCCGGTCCTGCGTATCTTCCTGTTTCCGCGAAGTCACCGCATAAAATCTCCACTTTTTGCAGGACTTTGGAGCAAGCGCGAAGGTTGTCTGCGTCACAAATCCGTGGATTTACATACTTCCCGTGGGGGACGTTGAATTCGCCCTTGGAGTTAACTCTGTATAATCCATTAAAACAAGTACGATTTAAGAAGATGAACAGGGCGGCAGTTTCTAGTGGAGTAATCTTCTTCGCGTTGAACAAAGACCTCTTGGCGATAAAGTAACTCTTTCTATCGACTGAACTTAGAGGTATGTACTCGGACTGTATGACGGCGAGACTTTTGATGAGAACTTCGACATTTTCTTTGATGACGCGATATGTGTAGATTAACTCTTCGTTTATGTCATTTATGATGGCCCGTTCGATATTAGGATACTCCTGGAGCAGTTTGAACACTACAGCTCCGCCACCTACAAAAGGTACCACATAAGTAATATGTTGACGTGTCGAGAAATCGCGAGGTAGCGACTTCTTGACTTCATCCAACAACTGTGTTTTTCCTCCGACCTACTTGACGAATGGTCTAGCCTGTATCTTGTCTTCGAACGATTTCATAAAAGCGTCTTGTTTCTGCAAAGATATACAAAAAATCTCCTCCCTTTCCCATTTTCTCATTTATTTGTTGTTACTTTGCAGTCTTTTGAAAACGAAATGAATTTTTATGAATAGAACCGTACTCTACTACATCGCAGCCATTCTCTGGGGAACGCCCGGGGTGATTATCGCCATCAAAGGCATAAAGACGTATCTGTCGATGCCATCCGAGGATATGTGGTGGCTGACGCTCATTACGGCATTCGTTATCGTCGGGTTCTTCTTTATGTTCCGTAAGGCGGTGGACAAGTATTCCGCCCACATCGCGAGCCAGCCGGAAAAGACCGGCGTCTGGGCCACCTTTCCGCTCGGAGGATGGATTCTGCTCGTGTTTATGTCATGCCTCGGCGTAGCCATCAAGCACATACCTTGCATCCCTGCGGAATTCACGGCAGCCTTCTACTCGGGATTGGGGCCAATGCTCATTTACGCCGCATACCGATTCATATCAAATCAAAAAAGGACCGACTACTAAGCCGATCCTTTTCTCTTATAAGTTTACGAACTCTCTATCCTAAGAATGAGATGAGCACACCCGCAGCGACGGCAGAGCCGATGACTCCGGAGATGTTAGATGCCATACAATAGTTAAGCACGTGGTTCTTAGGGTCGTATTTGGTACTGATTCCGTTACATACGCGGCTGGCCATAGGAACTGCCGAAAGGCCCGTAGCACCGATGAGAGGATTGATTATCTTCTTCGAGAACAGGTTGAATATCTTGACCATAAAGATACCGCTGGCGATACTCAGCGCGAATGCGCAGAATCCACCGACCACGATGCCCAATGTCTGAAAGTTCAGGAATGCCTCGGCTGTCATGGTAGCGCCCACGCAAAGTCCTAAGAATATGGTAGCGGCGTTCATAAGACCGTTACTTGCCACATTGAAAAGACGCGAGGTGTCGGCGCCGATTTCCTTCACGAGGTTACCGAACATAAGCATACCCACGAGCGGAACTGCGGTAGGCACGAAGATGGCCACGATGGTGGTAACGGCGATAGGGAAGATGATCTTCAGCGCGCGCATATTCTTTATCTCGCCCTTCGGAGGATAGAGTTTGTCCTGCTCTTTCATATTGATCATCAGCTCTTTCTTCGTGCAAGTGAGCTTGACTACCAGAGGAATGATCACCGGCACGAGCGCCATATAGCTGTAGGCTGCGATAGCGATTGGCCCGAGAAGATGAGGGGCCAATTTGATCGTGGTGAAGATCGCCGTAGGACCGTCGGCTCCACCGATGATTCCCAGCGATGCGGCTTCCTGAGGGGTGAATCCGAGCATCAGGGATACGAGCAGCACTGCGAAGATGCCGAATTGGGCAGCGGCACCGAAGATGGCGAGCTTGAGGTTACGTAGCATCGGGCCGAAGTCCGTCAGCGCACCCACACCCATAAAGATGATAGGCGGCAGCAGTCCGGTCTTGATGAGCCCGTAGTACAGGTAGTTCATTATGCCGAATTCGTGGGCGATGTCGTGAAGAGGCATATCCCAGATGCTGCGCACGGTTCCGTCGGCCAATGTGACCATACCCGCAGCGTCGGTCTGGATTACGCCCATCTCTCCGCCGGGGAAATTGGCAATCAGCACGCCGAAGGCGATGGGAACCAGCAGCAGGGGCTCGTATTTCTTTACGATTCCCAGGTAGAGAAGACCGAAGGCGATAAGGTACATCAGCAGGAACGAAGGGTTCTCAGCGATGTTGCTTATGGCTGTCATCTCATAGAGTCTATCGAGTATATCTCCCATATTTATTTGTCTCTAACCATTTTAACGATAACGTCATCTTCTTCTACGGTATCTCCGTTATGTGCGAGGATGGCGGCAATCGTGCCGTCGAAGTCCGCGCAGATGGCGTTGTTGATTTTCATCGCTTCGATATAGCAGAGTACATCTCCTCTCTTCACGTGGTCTCCGACCTTACGAGGGGCCTCGCTACCATCCTGGGTGAGGAGGAATTTGCCGGAAATAGGAGCCGGAACATCCTCTGCGTCTGAATTCGATACCGGAGCTGCGGTAGCGGAAGCGGCAGGTGCCGTTCCGTCATAAGAGATGTCCAGTTTATATGAAGCGCCGTTAAGGTTCACGATGATGCTCTCCGGAAGGGATGCACCCTTAGGAGCGTTCTTTTCGGCCTTGCGCTTGGCGAGGTCGGCCTCGAAGTCGGCCTTAGCCTTTCCGCTCTTATATGCTTCGTACTGAACAGGATGCATGGCATACTCGAAGAGTTCTTCGTCGTCCTGGCCTGTTTCCCAGCCATTAGCCTTCATCTTAGCGCGGAACTCGTCCAGACAGTCTGGATAGTTCTCCTGAGGGTCCGTGGATATGAATTGGCGGCCCTGAGCTGCGGCCAGTGCCTTAATCTCATCGTCAACTTCGCCCGGAAGCTTTCCTGCCTTGCCCAAAACCATATCCCAAATGGTGTCAGGGAACATTTCCCAGCGGTTCTTGCCTTTCTCCATAGACACTACGTTCATAAGTGAAAGGTTCTTCACATACTGGGAGAAAGGAGTTACCAGAGGAGGGAATCCCACCTTAGGCCATACGTAAGCCACCTCGTCGAAGAGTTTTACCAGCAGTTCGTCCGTGGTAAGCGGCTTCTGTCCGTGCTTTTCCTTCCATTTGTTAAGAGATGAGAGATTCTCCTCAAGGTCGGTCATAAGCGAACCCATCATGCCTCCCGGAAGACCCGGCTTTATGAGAAGGGAATTGTCTATTCTGTTAAGCGATGGGCAGTAGTATCCCAGGAAGTCGTCGAGCATCTCCTGAATGAGGGTGCGGGCCTGCATATAGGCTTCCATATTTATGTCCTTAACCTGGAATCCTGCGTCCTTAAGCATCTCCTGAACCGCTATCACGTCTGCGTGGCCGGTACCCCACGAAAGTGGTGACATACCTACGTCCACGTAGTCGCAACCGTTCTCGCATACCTCCAGGATGGATGCCATGCTGAATCCCGGACCTGAATGTGAGTGGTATTGGATAGGAATCTGCGGAGCGTATTCCTTTATTCCCTTGACTATCTTACCTAATGAAACCGGACGTCCGATACCTGCCATATCCTTCAGGCAAATCTCATCCGCACCTGCCTCTATGAACTGTTTCGCGAGTCCTATATAGTATTCTACGGTGTGGACAGGGGAGTGGGTGATGCAGAGCGAAGCCTGCGCTATCATACCGGCCTGCTTGGCATATCCTATCGAAGGAATCACGTTACGAGGGTCGTTCAAGCCGCAGAATATACGGGTGATGTCCGTTCCCTGCGCCTTCTTGACCTTATAGAAAAGCTCCCTGAGGTCCTTTGAGCAAGGGCTCATCCTAAGTCCGTTAAGGGCTCTGTCCAGCATATGGGTCTGGATGCCGGCTTCACGGAAAGGCTTGGTCCATTCCCTTACCGATTTGTTAGGATTTTCTCCATACAGAAGGTTAACCTGCTCGAATCCGCCGCCGTTAGTCTCCACGCGGTCGAAGCACCCCATCTTGACGATTACCGGAGCGATTTTAACAAGCTGATCCACGCGCGGCTGATACTTGCCGGCGCTCTGCCACATGTCTCTGAACACGAGGCTCAATTTTATCTCTTTTCCCATTTTATAGTTTAGTTACATTAGTAAGATGTCCCTTACCCTCCGTGAGCTGACTTACAGCGGCTTCGAATACGGGACGAAGGTCTTCTCCCTCCGCCTGCCTTTTCGGAGCAGGAGCTTCGGCGGGCGCGACTTTATTTACGATTTTAATTAGCAATTGGCTTCCGTAGATGACTATCAGCAAGATGATGAATACAGTCACCATACCGACCAGCATCAGTTCCAAGCCTAAACCTATATTTTCCATATAATGTGTTTTTTTGAGCCCACAAATTTACTTTTAATCTTCGTTTTTTCAAACAAAATCATCGCAGTTTATTCTTCTCGAAGTGCGAACGGCTTACCGTAAAGAACATCACCAGCCCCACGAAGTTCACGGCCAATGCCACCCAGAACGCGCAGTGGTAACCCAGATGGGCGCTGACCACACCTCCGGCCAATACGCCCAACCCCACGCCTGCCTCCCAGGACGTCAGCATGGAGGAATTGGCCGTACCTCTCTGGGAATTGTGCGCCAGATTCACGAACATGCTCTGGAATCCCGGGTACATGTGCCCGTTCCCCAGACCTATGATGAATGGGGCCAAGTAGAACGCCCACTCGGTGCGTACTGCGGCGAACAGGAAGTAACCCACGATCGATGCCAATATGCCCTCGGCCGTATTCTTGCTGATTTTATTCTCCTTCAGTCCCTTAGCCCCGGTCAATCTGGAAACCATCAAGCCTATCGCGAAAAACAGGAACCAGAATCCGGTGCCGGACGTGATGCCCAATTCCTCCTTACCATAGATGGCCACGTAGGTAGACACGACGCCGTAGCAAAACGAGAAGCACATAATGTTCACGGCTTGTCTCGCGCCTTTCACCAGGAAGAACCTGTCGAGCGAAATCACTTTCTTGTCGGCCGTGCGGTAATCGCGCCTTTCCAACTTTATGGTAGAGTTTACGATCAGTGCGACCAGCGACATTATCATGGAGAAGAGAAATAGCATCTGATAGTTTCCGCCGGCTGCCTTGAGCACGAATACGGCGGCAAACGGGCCAAGCGCGGTGGCGAGGTTGTTACTCAATCCGAAGTAGCTGATGCCCTCCGTGCGTCGCGAAGAGGGGAGCACGTCTATGGCTACGGTATTCGTGGATACTACCGCCGTCCCGAAAGGAGCGCCGTGAATGGTGCGGAAGATGGCGAATACGGTGAGAGACCCCGCCGCTATGTAGCCTGCGAACAGGGCGAAGAACACGAAGTTACACAGCAGGAGTATGGCTTTCCTGGGGAAACTGTCCACTATGTAGCCGCTGAAAGGGCTTACCAATATTATCATAACGGTATAGCAGGAAAGGATGATGCCTATGGTATCGTTATTCGCTCCGAAAGTCTCACTTAGGTAAAGTGGCAAAAGGGGAACTATGAGGGTAAAGGAAAACTTGATTAGGAAGTTCCCTATGCATATTTTTATGAAATTACTATTCCAAAGTTTATCTCCGTTCATATATTTGCAAAGATGCGAAAAAAGAACGATATTTAGGCTATGAAATTTACGAAAATACTATTGGCGCTGTCGGCTTGCAGCCTGTTCAGCGCGGCTTTTGCCTATGCGCAGCAGTCGGACGGCAAGCATTCCGAATTTATTTACGATTTGGGCTTCGACCTTCGTTTCGACAACAGGGAATACGCTCCCAGTGACTTTTCCCCGTCGGGAACCATCTTCGGTACCAGATTCTATCCTACCATAGGACTGATAACGGGCTCGAAAGGCTCGAAGCACAGTTTGATAGGTGGCGCCGAAATCAGAAAGGACTTCGGTAACATTAACGATATAGGCGCTAAGATTCTTTCGGACTTTTTCTACTATTACAGATACGACTATAACGAATCCGATAGGCATTTTTCCATAACGGGAGGCGTTTTCCCTCGTACTAAGTGTCTGGAGCAGTGGTCTACTGCCTTCATTTCCGAAAAGCAGGCTTGGTACGACCCATACATCGAGGGCGTGCTTTTCTCATACGCCACTCCTCGCACGGTGGTGGAATTGGGCTGCGACTGGATGGGAAAATACGGCGCAAGCTCTTCCATTAAAGAGCAATTTTTAATTTTTTCGGCAGGGCATCATCAGATATCTGATTGGTTTAATGTGGGATATAATGCATATATGGTGCATTTCGCCAGTTCCATCGAGGCTCCGGGCGTGTGCGATAACGCTCTCGTGGAGCCTTATATGGTGTTCGACTTGAAAAAAGATGTCCTTTTAGATGATTTTTATCTCAAGTTGGGATATATCCAGTCCGTTCAGAGGGATAGGACGGTTACGAGCGAGTTCGAGCTTCCTGGATTGGCCGAGTTTACCCTGCGTATGGAAAAGGGCTTTTGGGGAGCGAGCAACAGCTTGTATATAGGAAAGGACATAATGCCGTTATATAATAAATTGGATTCGGCGGGCGTGCCTTACGTGGACAGGCTCTACTTTAACGACCCGTTCTTCAGGATTTATAATGACTCGTCGAAATGTGGAAGCTATGATCGCTTGGAGTTTTTCTATTCGAGGGTGTTGGGAGGAAGCCTGCGGATAAAGGTATCTGCGGTATTCCATTTTAACAACGTTTCCTACAGCGGAAGCCAGCAAATAGTAGGATTTAACTACACTTTCTAGAGACGCTTGCAAAAGCCTGCTTTTTTTAGTAAATTTGTAGGCTTTTCGAATATAAAATAAATTAAGAAAATGATAGAGACAGAAGAAATCAAACAGGCCGAACAGCAGTATGGTGCTGACAGCATTCAGGTGCTTGAGGGATTGGAGGCCGTAAGAAAGAGGCCATCGATGTATATCGGAGATGTATCCGAGAGGGGATTGCATCATCTGGTATATGAAGTGGTGGATAACAGTATAGATGAGGCTATGGCCGGATTCTGTACCGACATAGAGGTGAGCATTCTTCCTGACAACTCCATAAGGGTAGAGGATAACGGACGTGGTATCCCTACCGGTATGCACGAAAAGGAGCATCGTTCCGCTTTGGAGGTGGTTCTTACGGTGCTTCACGCCGGCGGTAAGTTCAGTAAGAACAGCTACAAGGTGTCTGGAGGTCTTCATGGTGTGGGTGTGTCCTGCGTGAATGCCCTTTCCGACCATCTTATTGCAGAAGTTCACCGCGAGGGTAAGGTCTTCAAGCAGGAATTCTCTAAGGGTAAACCACTTGGCCCTGTCCAGGTAGTGGGCGATTCCGATAACACAGGAACCATCATCACCTTCCATCCGGACGCTGAGATCTTTACTCAGACCACTACTTATAAGTACGACACGCTGGCTGCGCGATTGAGGGAATTGGCCTATCTTAATAAGGGCGTGCGCATTAGCTTGACCGATGAGAGGGAACTTGTCGACGAGTATGTGATCGACGAGAACGATAATGCGAAGCCTACCGGCCGTAAGATTTTCCGTAGCGAGGTATTCTATTCGAACGATGGTCTCAAGCAGTTCATCGAGTATCTCGACGCAGGTGCGCAGACCTTGATTCCGGAGCCTATCTGTGTGTCTTCAGATAAGATAATTCCTATCGACATAGCCCTTCAGTATAACACGGGCTATTCGGAGAAGATATATTCTTACGTAAATAACATCAACACCATAGAGGGTGGTACTCACCTTCAGGGTTTCAAGATGGGCCTTTCCCGTTCTTTGAAACAGTACGCGGAGAAGAATAACCTTCTCGCGAAGATGAAGGATCCGCTCGCTCCCGAAGACTTCAGGGAAGGCCTTACGGCAGTCATCTCAGTGAAGGTGGCAGAGCCTCAATTCGAAGGCCAGACTAAGACGAAGCTCGGTAACACGGAAGTTACATCGGCTGTATCTCAGGCTACTGCGGCTGCTATGGATGTTTTCTTGGAAGAGAATCCTAAACTCGCGAAGACCATCATCGAGAAGATCGTTCTCGCTGCCACTGCCCGTAATGCGGCGCGAAAGGCACGTGAGATGGTGCAGCGCAAATCGGTTTTGAGCGGCGCAGGTATGCCGGGTAAATTGGCCGACTGCTCCGAGAGAGATCCGGAGAAGTGCGAGCTGTTCCTGGTCGAGGGAGATTCCGCAGGCGGTACTGCCAAGCTGGGTAGAAACCGCGAATTTCAGGCTATTCTTCCGCTTCGTGGTAAGATTTTGAACGTCGAGAAGGCTGCTGTGGACAGGGCTTTCGACAGCCAGGAAATTCAGAACATCTACACCGCACTGGGCGTCACCGTGGCACAGGAAGACGAAAACGGCGAGAAACATATGGACTTGAGCAAGCTGAGATATCATAAGGTAGTGATTATGACCGATGCCGATGTCGATGGTTCTCACATTGCCTGTCTTATCCTCACATTCTTCTTCAGATATATGTTCGACCTCATAAAGAACGGCTACGTATACCTCGCCACTCCGCCGCTTTACTTGGTGAAGAAGGGTAAGGAAGAGGTATATTGCTGGACCGAAGAACAGAGAGAAGAGGCTGCGCTCAAGCTCGGAAAGGGTTCTGACAAGGGCTATACCGTTCAGCGCTATAAAGGTTTGGGAGAGATGTCGGACGAGCAGTTGTGGGCTACCACTATGGACCCTGAGCGTCGTCGTTTCCGCCAGATTACCATAGAGAACGCAGCTCAGGCAGAGCGTACCTTCTCTATGCTTATGGGCGACGATGTACCGCCACGCAGACAGTTTATCGAAGAAAACGCACATTACGCTAATATAGACGCATAAAAAGATGAAATCTTCTTTCAGGTGGAAGGTTGTCATACCCCTTGTGGTATCTTTCGCGGTGCTTATGGTCTTGGTGCCACGCACGGCGAAGTGGGGTTATGACTATTCGAAGGGTCAGGCTTGGCGCTACGAGACTCTCGTGGCCCAGTTTGATTTTCCTCTTCTGAAAACCACTGAACAGATAGCTAAGGAAAAGGCGGATTTGTCGTCTACCGTAATTCCTTACTACAAAATGTCCACCGAGGTGGTCGGAGAGAGTTTCAGAAAGATCGAGGGAATGAGCTTCGCCGATGTTCCGGGATTGAAGTCTTCGCTGGTCAGACACCTGTCAGATATCTATAATAAGGGAATCATCCCCGAGATTCAGGATAATGTCGAATTGATATATGTCCAGAAGGGGAAACGTGCCGAAAAGCTGCCTGTCTCCGAGGTCTATCTCCTTCCGCAGGCACGAATCGCACTCCTTCACGAGGTTTCGACGGATTGTCCCGAGGTTAACGTGGACTCCATAATAAGATCGAAGTCCATATACGACCTGCTTGCGGTAAATCTAGTCTACGACGAGCAGATTACGGCTCTCGTACACAGTCAGACGCAGTCGATGGTATCGACTACTTCCGGATTCGTGAACGCCGGAACCATTATCGTGAACAATGGCGAGCTGATTACCGCCGAGGTGGCCCAGATGCTCGACTCCTATAAGGCCGAATACGAGCAAAGCTACGGCTACGACAAGCCACTTGCTGTCATCTGGCTGGGAAATGCGCTGCTGGTATTAGGCATACTCATCTGCCTGTACTTTGCCATCTACTTCTCCAATGCTATGATATTCAAAGACTACAATCGATACCTCTATGTCGTGGTGGTTTTTACCCTGATAGCTTCCGTGGAGCTTCTTTTGATTAAGTTCGCTCCGCAGTGGATATTCATCTTCCCGTTCTCGGTGGCAGCGCTTTATCTACAGGCTTTCTTCAGGACCAGGGTTATCTATCCGGTATACATCGCCACATTGCTTCCGCTGCTTCTCTTCGCGGAGAACGGCGCAGCTATGTTTATGATGTATCTCGTATCCGGAGTCATAACGCTCTATGTATTCAAGCATTTCTCGAAGGGCGCTAAGCAGTTCATCGCTGCATCGATTAACTTCGTGTGCACCGCAGTCCTGTTCTCGGCATTCGTCATTACGGGCGTCATAAATGTGGATTACCTTCCTACACTGGGACTTATATGCATAGGCTCCATCCTTCAGGTAGCACTCCATCCGTTTGTCTACCTTCTCGAAAGAAGCTTCAATCTCGTGTCGTCGACCCGCCTTCAGGAGCTCTCGGACACTTCTAACGAACTGCTTCGCCAGCTCGAGCAGAAGGCTCCGGGTACATTCCAGCACTCACTTCAGGTGATGAACTTGGCCTCGGCAGCAGCGAGAGCCATTAATGCCGACGAGATTCTCATAAAGGCAGGTGCCCTCTATCACGACATCGGAAAGATCAAGAACCCTCTCTGCTTCGTGGAGAACGAGTCCCTGACCTCGACCGACGCTAAATATCACTCGGACATCACTCCGCTCCAGAGTGCCCAGGACATCATAAAGCACGTTACGGACGGCGTGGAGCTCGCACAGGCGCACAAACTCCCGTCGGTTATTACCGATTTCATCAGGACTCATCACGGAACTACCTGTGTCTCATTCTTCTACGACAAATACCTTAAGGAGGGCGGCGACCCTGAGCTAAAGAAGGAATTCCTGTATCCGGGACCTACCCCGACCACTAAGGAGCAGGTCATCTTGATGCTGAGCGACTCCATCGAGGCCGCTTCCAGAACATTGAGAGACTACTCGCAGGAGAGCATTTCCGCGCTCGTGGACAGAATCTTCGCCTATAAGATAGAGGACGGCCAATTGGAACAGGCCGACATCACCCTTAAGGAGATAGATACCATTAAAATCGTGATGCAGACCTATTTGGGCCAAATGTATCACGAGAGAATCAAATACCCGAAAAGAAAAATCAAATAATAATAAATAGTATGAAATTAACAAAAAACCAGATTGACAAGCTCAATATCGAGCTTACTATGAACATCGAGCCTGCAGATTATGCGGAGATTGAGAAGAAGAAACTTGCAGATTGCAGACGTCGTGCTGACTTCAAGGGATTCCGTAAGGGAAATGTTCCTATGAGCCTCGTTCAGCGCGTGTATGGCGGACAGGTGTTGGCCGATTCCATTAACGAGGTAATCGGTACAGGCCTCCAGAAGTTCATCGACGACGAGAAACTTCACATCTTGGGAGAGCCTCTCTCAAGCGAGAAGCAGCCTGATGTGGACTGGACCAGCGGTAACGAGTTCACTTTCGTGTTCGATATGGCTTTGAGTCCTGAGGTAGACGTAGAGGTAGTGGCAGAGGACGAAGTCCCTAACTACAGCGTAACCGTATCCGCTAAGGAGAAGGAAGATATGGTTGCCAACCTTAAGAAATACTACGAGAGCAAGAAGGAAGAGAAGACCGATGAGGAGATCGAGAAAGAGGCTTCAGAGCGCCTTAAGGAGAACTACAAGTCAGAGGCTCAGTGGAGACTTTCTAAGGACATTCGCGATTTCTATGTAAACAAGGCAGGCGTAGAGCTTCCTGAGGCATTCCTCAAGAGATGGCTTCTCCACGCTAACGACGGAAAGGTAACCGCAGAGCAGGTAGAAGAGGAATTCCCTGCATTTGCAGAGGACTTCAAGTGGCAGCTCGTAAGAGGCAGCCTTATGAAGAAATTCGAGCTTCAGGTCAGTGCAGACGACCTTAAGGACGCTGCTAAGGCATTCGTTACCTATCAGTACGCTATGTACGGTATCGGAAACGTTCCTCAGGAAATGATCGACGAGGCCGTAAACAACGTACTTCACGACCAGAAGCAGGTCGAAAGACTTGCCGAGCAGGTAGAAGACCAGAAAGTTCTCGACAAGATCAAGAGTGTCATCACCCTTAAGGCGAAGAAGATTTCTGCAGAGAAATTCAAAGAGTTGAAATAGTGAAAAATATTCTTGTAATTGGAGCTACGGGCCAGATTGGCTCCGAACTCACTATGTTGCTGCGGCGCACTTTCCCTAACGGGAAGGTCGTCGCCGGCTACATTAAGGGATGCGAGCCTAAGGGAAAACTCCTTTCTAGCGGACCGAGTGAGGAAGTGGACGTGTGTAATGCCAAGCAGATAGCCGATGCCGTCGACAAATACGACGTCGACACCATCTATAACTTGGCCGCTCTTCTTTCGGCTACGGCAGAAAGACTTCCGTTGAAGGCTTGGGACATTCAGATGAATGGCCTTATAAATGTTCTGGAGGTGGCGAGAGAGAAAAAGTGTGCAGTGTTCACGCCGAGTTCCATCGGTTCTTTCGGCCCGTCCACTCCGCACAAGAATACTCCTCAGGACACCATTCAGCGTCCTACATCCATGTATGGAGTCACGAAGGTGGCTACCGAGCTGCTAAGTGATTACTATTTCCACAAATACGGAGTGGACACCCGCTCCGTTCGATTCCCCGGGCTAATCAGCTATACCACACTTCCGGGTGGCGGTACTACCGACTATGCCGTGGAAATCTACTACGCTGCGGTAAAGGGCGAGGAATTCGTGTGCCCTATAGCCGCAGGAACCCTTATGGATATGATGTATATGCCGGATGCGCTTCGTGCTGCCATAGACATCATGCAGGCGAATCCGCGCTACCTGAAACATCGTAATTCCTTCAATATCGCATCCATGAGCTTCGACCCGGAGACCATCGCCGCATCCATACGAAAGTACATACCTTCCTTCAAGATGCGCTACGAGGTAGACCCGGTGCGTCAAAGCATAGCCGATTCTTGGCCGGATAATATGGACGACACCTGTGCCCGTAAGGAATGGGGCTGGGCTCCGACCTACGACCTCGACGCTATGACTCAGGATATGATAAAGAATTTGAAAGTTAAACTAAACAAATAGTATATTATGTACGGCAAATTTCAAGAACATCTTACCTGCGAACTCGAAAAGATCCGTAAAGACGGTCTCTACAAGCAGGAACGCGTAATATGCTCCGAGCAGGGCGCCGAAATCACCCTGAGCGACGGCAGAAAAGCCCTTAATTTTTGTGCCAACAACTACTTGGGACTGGCCAATTCGCCTCGCCTTATCGAGGCTGCGAAGCGCACGATGGACGCCCGTGGCTACGGAATGAGTTCCGTTCGATTCATCTGCGGAACACAAGACGTGCACCTCGAACTTGAAAAAGCCGTATCAAGATACTTCCACACCGAAGACACCATTCTCTACGCTGCCTGTTTCGACGCTAACGGCGGTGTCTTCGAGCCGCTCCTCACCGCCGAAGATGCCATCATCTCCGATTCATTGAATCACGCATCCATAATCGACGGCGTACGTCTTTGTAAGGCAGTGCGTTATCGTTATGCCAATTCCGACATGACAGATCTCGAGCGCTGTCTTCAGGAAGCCCAGGCACAGCGCTTCCGTATCATAGTGACCGACGGTGTATTCTCTATGGACGGTAATGTCGCTCCTATGGACAGAATCTGCGAACTTGCGGAAAAATACGACGCGCTCGTGATGGTGGACGAGAGTCACAGCGCCGGAGTGGTAGGCCCTACGGGAAGGGGAGTCGGAGAGTTGTACGACTGCTACGACAGGATAGACATTCACACCGGAACTCTAGGAAAGGCATTCGGCGGAGCCGTAGGCGGATTTACCACAGGTCGAAAGGAGATTATAGAGATGCTTCGTCAGAGAAGCCGTCCATATCTATTCTCGAACTCGTTGCCTCCTATGATAGCAGGCGCCGGAGTGGAACTCTTCAAGATGCTCGAAGAGAGCGACGAACTGCACTCAAGACTCGTGGAGAACGTGGAATACTTCCGCGCCAAGATGCTTGAGGCCGGGTTTGACATCAAGCCTACACAGAGCGCCATCTGCGCAGTGATGCTATACGACGCTCCTCTGAGCCAGAAGTTCGCTAGCGCCATGGCCGAAGAGGGAATCTTCGTAACCGGATTCTATTATCCGGTAGTGCCTGCAGGCCAAGCGAGAATCCGCGTTCAGCTAAGCGCCGCACACACGCAGCACCAGCTCGATCGCGCGATAGATGCATTCATCAAAGTGGGCAAGGACTTGAAAGTCATTTAGAATGAAAAAGGTATTGGCCTTAATGGCATTATTCTGCAGCGTCTTGTGCTTCGGCCAGAAGAAGGGGTTCGATCCTCGCGCCGAGCACCAGAACGTTCTCGAACATCAGGCCGGCAAGACAGTGTCGGCTATTTGCGTAGATTACACCGATTCGTCGATAGTCATTACCGACTATACCCTTAAACGTAAGAGGTATAAGATTAACGGGAATCCCTATTACATCTATCCGGACGCTCCGTCGGCAGACGCCGTCTATACCAAGTGTGATTCGGTGGCACTCGTGAATGTCGGAGACGCTACGATGCTGGAGATTCCTCTGCTATGCCGATACGATGGCGGAAAACGCCTCAAACTGACGAGATACCTCTATTCACTTCAGGATAACTCCCTGTATGGACTTGATTTCGACGGTACTGCGATAAAGCCTACGAAAGAGGAGTTTTGCATAGAAGGCGTGTCTTCGCTCGCATTGGTAGAAAAGAATATCTATTCTACCTATCTGGATTCGCTGTTCAGAGTAGACACCAGGCTCAGAGTCCTTTCCGAGGCCGACTTCAAGAGCGACGAGTACATAGAATGGTGGCTTGAGAATAATCCTAATGCTATGAAATCTGCCAGAACCATAGAATTCGGCACCATTTCCGAGGATTGCTCCATATACACGGCCTATAAGAAGGCTAAGAAGAGCACGAAGGGTAATCTCGAAGCCGGAGTGTGCGACGTGAGAGGCTATTCCGTAGTAATAGTAAGGAATAAGAAGACCAATGCCCACCTGCTCGTATGGGCGGAGCCGGTATGTAAGAACCGCAAGACGCAGCGCTACATCGCTCAGGTAGGATTTATGGATAATAACGTAGTCTCCATCTACTTCTATAGGGGTAAGGAGATGTTCAAGTATCGCATTAACCTCGCGAATAGAACCCTAAGAAAATAAGAGGCTTTCTTTATGAATTTTTTTAAGAAGAATTGGATAGTTACGAACTTGCTTTTGGCCATCGTCATATTCTGTGTGGTCATAGGCGGTTTGAGTTTTGGCCTGAAGAAGTTTACCGAGCACAATAAGTACGTGGAAGTGCCGGATTTCATCGGGATGAGGATGGACGACGCGGCGGGATTGGCCTCAAAGGATCATCTGCAGCTCATCGTCACGGATTCAGTGTTCGTGAACCGGTTCAGGCATGGGGCCATCTATGCACAGACGCCGAAAGCGGGCAGCGAGGTAAAGGATGGCAGAAAGATTTATATCACGGTAAATGCAGTCAGAAAGCGTCAGGTTCCTATGCCGTCGCTCGTGGGACTTACCGTAAGACAGGCTAAGGTGGAGCTGACGGCGAACGGATTGGCCCTGGGTACACTGCTCTATGTCAGGGACTTGGCTACGAATAACGTGCTGGGTCAGATGGTAGGTGTCAGCGACATCGAACCGGGCACTAAGGTCGATGTGGGCACTGTGGTAAACCTGAAGGTAGGCGCTAACCCAAGCGATGCCTTTACGGTGGTGCCGTCTTTTGTGGAACTTCCATATATGAAGGCGGTAAATGCCGTGCAAGATAGCTATCTTAATGTGGAACAGCTGGTTTTCGACAGCACCGTGAGAACTTATTCCGATTCGCTCGCGGCGTTCGTCTACAGACAGGTGCCGCACGAGAGCGAAGATAGAACAAATATGGGAAGAGGCGTAAAGCTTTACTTGACTCTAGACAGAGAGAAACTCCCTAAGCCTGAACCTGTTGATTCATTAGTAAGCGTTAAAGAATTAGTTGGTAAAGATTTATGATGGATTTTCGAGGATAGATTACTTTTAGAAGAAGGAGTGTGCTGGACGCACACGACTGATGAGAAAAGAAATATAGACCGAAAAGACGCAAAAAGATTACCAAGTTATTATTTAATGATTACTTAGCACTTATCGAGTAATGGAGAAAGACTGGCTGGAAGAAGAAATAGAGATAGAACCTGAATTTTTCGAGCATTTCAGACTTAACGTCGATGCAGGGCAGAGCCCTATGCGCATAGACAAATATATGTCGGAACATCTCGAGGACACATCGCGCCATCGCGTGCAGCTCGCCATTAGGGAAGGCTATGTGCACGTAGGCGATAAGGTCGTGAAGGCCAATTACATAATTCGTCCCGGCGACGTGATACGATTTATTATGCCGTATCGTCGCAGGGGCCTCGAAATCCTGCCTCAGGACATTCCTCTCGACATAGTGTACGAAGACGACGACGTGCTCGTGGTAAACAAGCCTGCCGGTATGGTGGTGCATCCCGGACACGGACATTTCGAGGGCACGCTCATCAATGCCCTCGCATATCACTTGGGTATAAGCCAAGGTCCTGAAGCAGAGGATGAAAGGATGGGCATTCTCGTGCATAGGATAGATAAGGACACCTCGGGACTTCTTCTCGTGGCGAAAAACGACGAGTCTCAGCTCAGATTAGCCAAGCAATTCTTCGAGCACAGCATCGAGAGGTGCTATAATGCCATAGTTTGGGGAAATATCACCGAAGACGAGGGCACCGTCGAAGGCTATATAGGTCGCGACCCTAATGACAGACTCCGTTTTCGTAATTTCGACGACCCGGAAAAGGGAAAGCATGCAGTCACCCATTATAGGGTACTCGAACGCTTCGGTTACGTGACATTGGTGGAGTGTCGTCTGGAAACCGGCCGTACGCATCAGATTCGCGTGCATATGGGCTCCATCGGGCATCCGCTTTTCGCCGATGAGCGCTATGGGGGCATGGAAATCCGAAAGGGAACCATTTATGCTAAGTATAAACAATTCATAACCAATTGTTTCGAAATATGTCCGCGTCAGGCCCTTCACGCGAAGACCTTAGGATTCGTGCATCCGAAAACCGGTAAGATGTGCCGTTTCGACTCGCCTCTGCCGGAGGATATGACCCAGCTCCTGGAAAAGTGGCGCAAGTATTGTAAGAATATGCCTACGGAAAATGAAACAGAATAGATTGATTATCATACTTCTGCTCATCTCGTCGATTTTGATGGGCATTCCTTTTCTGGTGCCGGGATGCGGCGCAGTGGCCCTCGTGGCTCTGGTACCGCTTCTCTGCGCGGAACGTATCGCCTCGTTTAACGGCGTCAAACGCTTTTTCTGGTGGTACTACCTCACTTTCGTAATCTTCAACGCGCTGACTACCTGGTGGGTATGTAAGGCGACAGTGGGCGGGGGCATCTTCGCCGTCCTGGCTAATTCCGCCTTTATGTCCATCATCTTCGCGCTTTTCAGAATAAGTAAGAAACGCTTCAAGGGATGCGTCCCTTACATCTTCCTCGCCGTCGCTTGGATAGCCTGGGAGTGCTTCTATCTGACATCTTCGCAGATAAGCTGGCCGTGGCTGGTGTTCGGAAATGCCTTCGGACGTACCACAGGACTGGTTCAGTGGTACGAATACACCGGTCTTCTCGGAGGAAGCCTTTGGGTTTGGCTGGCCAATCTTTCCATTTTCGGGATTCTGGTAAGCCTGTCGGACGGCAGTTTCCGGTCTTGGAATCGGAAAGCCCGCTACAGCGCTGCGGTGGGATTGGCATTAGTGATAATAGGGCCTATCGTGTGCTCGAAGGTCATTTATTCGCACTATCGTGAGAGAGCGGATGCCGGAAGGCTGGAAGTACTTATGGCACAGTCGAATTTCGACCCTTATCAGAAGTTGAAGGCAGTTCCGCAGAGCGCTCAGAACCGTCAGGTCGTGGAATTGTTTACTGAAGAGCTGGCCGGAAGGGACACGCTGAAGGCATATCCGCAGGAGGTGATGCTGCTTATGCTTCCGGAGACTTTTTGTTCGGATATCTGGGTGTCTTCTCCTAAGAATTCGCCGACTTGGCGCACTTTCTCGAAGAATTTGGTAGACAAATACCCTAATGTGAACTTGCTTTTCGGGGCGAGTACGCATCAGGCCTTTTATACTCACGCCTCGCCGAGCGTGCTGGCACGTCCTCTGGGCGGAGGCGACGGATGGTATCTCTCGTATAACACTGCCTATATGACGGATGGCACGGGACGAGTGGAGAGAACCGACAAGACCAAGCTCGTGGTAGGCTCGGAATTGACCCCTTATCCTAAGATTTTCGCGCCTATCGACGACGCATTGGGGGGATTGATGGGAAGATGCGTGTCGCAGGGCTATGCGAAGAACCTGAACGTAGTAGAGTACGATGAAGATGGAAACGTGTCGCGAAGCATTCCGGTGGGCGTCCCTATATGTTATGAGTCCATCTATCCTGAATTCTGTACTCAATATGTCAGGAAAGGTGCCCAGGCCATTTGCGTAATCACTAATGACGGATGGTGGGGAAATACTGCCGGATATAGGCAGCATTTCAGTTATTCCAGATTGAGAGCCATAGAGTTAAGGCGCGACATAGCACGCTGCGCTAACACAGGCATCTCGGCTTTCATAGACCAGAGGGGCGATGTGCTCGAACAGTCGAAGTGGTGGACTCCGGACGTGCTTCACGCCAGAATCAACCTAACGACCAAACAGACATTTTTCGCATTATACGGCGACATAGTGGGTAGACTCTGCTATATGATGTTCGCCCTGTTGTTTTTAACCCTGATAGTGAAGTTTATAACTAAGAAATGAAACGAATAGCACTTTTCCCGGGCTCGTTCGACCCATTTACGGCCGGACATCTTAACATACTCAAGCGAGCACTCACGATGTTCGACGAGGTGGTCGTGGCCGTGGGTATCAATGGCGACAAATCCGGATTCTTCGACAATCCTACGAGGATGGACATCATAAATCAGACTTGTCGTTCACTTGAAGGCGTTAGGGTGATAGAGTATTCGGGACTTACCATAGATATCTGTAGACAACTTGGTATCAATCATATAGTTCGAGGTGTGAGGAATATGATAGATTTCGAGACGGAAAGGAGCATAGCCGATGCCAATCGTCGACTCGCTCCCGAGATCGAGACCATCATAATACCTACGGCTCAGGAGTTTGCGCACATATCTTCGTCTGCGGTGCGAGACATATTGCGCCATAACGGAGACACGTCCCTGTTTATGGCCGAAGGTGTGGAATTGCCGAAAAAATGAAACGACTGACTCTCATAGTGCTCTTGATGGCGGCTTCTTTATTCAAGATGTCGGCCGGGCAGGTGGACTCCACTTCGCGTGCGCGGCTTTCCGAGATGCTGGAGCAATACTATGAGACCATGCTTTTCATAGACAATTCCGAAAAGGAGCAGGAGTGCGACTATCTCATAGAATCGTGTAAGGATTCGCTCGTAAGACAGTTCGTGGCGAGCTCCATTCTGGAACATTATATGAATCCACCTCTTATGGGCGAAGAGTCGGTAGCCATCTACCTTTACGAAAAGTGGTTTCTGAATGGTCCCGTGACGATAGGGGACGAGTGGAAGGCTTTCGAGGCTTCGATGTTCTATCAGTTCAACCGACTTTCCATGATAGATATGCCGGCGCCTTCTCTCGAGCTTTATGACCCTAATGGTGAAAAGTGCGCTGCTCTTCTCGAGGGCTCTCCCGCAGTGCTGTATTTTTACGACACATCATGCGCGAAATGCAAACTCGCATCGGCCTGGCTTCCCGTAGTGATGGGAACTGTCGACTTTCCGATAAGGCTGGTGGCGATTTACTCCGGGAGCGAAGAGGAAGAGTGGTCGGAGTTCAGGAGCAAGTTCAAGATAGAGAACGAGAATGTGTCCATAATCCATCTTTGGGACCCTGAGATGGAGTCGGACTATCAGATGAAATATGGCATTACAAGCACTCCGAAGATCTATTTCATCGACGAGAACTGCATAATCAGAGGGCGGAGGCTCGAAAGGGATTCGCTCGAACAGATACTTAACATTTACAAGGAATATTATGGCCAAGTCTGCAAAAAAGAAAAATAGCCGGAAATGTGACGTGTCGCTTCTGGAAAAGGAACGGAAGGCGCTTCGGCGGCATCATCGGAAAGTGGTTTTTTTCAATGACCGCGAGATGGCTTTGATAAATGAGTATTGTAAAAGTCACAAGATTTCCTCGAGGTCTGCCATGATGAGAAGCATAGTCATCGAGAGGCTCCTTACGGATATGGGAGAGAATCCTCCTACTCTTTTCTAGATGCTCCAGTCTATGGGCCCTCTTCCTATGGAAGTTAGGTAGGAATTGGCCTGTGAAAAAGGTCTGCTGCCCCAGAATGCGCCTCGAGCGAGAGGTGAAGGGTGCGCGGCCTCTAGTATCAAATGTCTCTTGGGGTCGATTAGATGCGCCTTGCTTCTGGCGTAGTTTCCCCAAAGCATAAACACGATGCCACTGTAATGCTCGCTGAGATAGCTGATTATGGCATCGGTAAATTTGTCCCAACCTATTTTGCTATGGCTGGCGGGCTCGTGGGCTCGCACTGTCAGTATCGAGTTCAGAAGTAGTACTCCCTGTCGGGCCCATGGCTCCAAATCGGTAGAGCCGCTTGTCAATACTCCCAAATCCGAACTCAATTCCTTGAAAATATTCTTAAGGGAAGGCGGTGCCTTTACTCCTATGGGTACGCTGAAGGATAGTCCGCAGGCTTGGCCTTCGCCGTGATATGGGTCTTGGCCCAGAATCACAGCCTTAACCTTTTCTGGAGGGCACAGGTCCAGCGCCCTGTATATCTGGCTTTCAGGGGGATAGATGGTGACCCCGCGCTTCCTTTCCTCGTCTAAAAAAGAGACAAGCTCCTCAAAGTAAGGCTTTTCGAACTCACTTTGAAGAGCTTTTCTCCATTCTATGTCTTGAGGCAAGATCAAAATATGAAATCTATAACGTCGTTAATCGTCTTTACATAATGGAAGGTAAGTCCCTTTATGTAGATTTCCTTAATGTCTTCCACGTCTTTTCGATTATCCTCGCTGATGACTATGGTGGTCACGCCGGCACGCTTGGCCGCGAGAATCTTCTCCTTTATGCCGCCTACAGGCAGGACTTTGCCCCTTAGGGTCATCTCTCCCGTCATCGCGATGTGCTTCTTAACAGGCTTCTCGCGAAGGGCGCTTATCATCGAGCTTACGAGGGTGATACCGGCAGAAGGACCGTCCTTCGGAGTGGCTCCTTCCGGCACGTGAACGTGGATGTCCTTCTTCGCGAACTGCTCCGCGTTCATTCCGGCCAATTCCGGATGCGCCTTGATGTACTGATATGCAATCGTCGCCGATTCCTTCATCACATCGCCCAGATTACCTGTCATCGTGAGCACGCCCTTGCCCTCGGAGATGGAGCTTTCCACGAACAGAATCTCTCCGCCCATCTGGGTCCAGGCCAATCCCGTCACGACTCCCACGCCTTCGTTTCCTTCCTGCTTGTCGTGCATGGCGCTTGGCAGTCCCAAATATACCTTCAAGTGCTTAGGCTCGATGGTGGTAGGGTAGTCCTCGCCCAAAGCGATTTTTTTAGCGGTCACCCTGGCGATTTTCGCAATCTGCTTCTCAAGGGTACGCACGCCGCTCTCGTGGGTGTAGTTGTCTATTATTTCCTTAAGGGCCTTAGGGCTTATCTTAAGAGAGCTCTTGCTAAGTCCGTGCTCTTCCAACTGCTTAGGTATAAGGTACTTTTTCGCGATTTCCATCTTCTCTTCAGCCAGGTAGCCGCTTACGTTTATGATCTCCATACGGTCCAGCAATGCAGGCTGTATAGGGGTAATGCTGTTAGCTGTCGTGATGAAGAGGACGTTCGAAAGGTCGTAGTCCAAATCCAGATAGTTATCGTGGAAAGTGCCGTTCTGCTCCGGGTCAAGAGCCTCGAGAAGTGCAGAAGACGGATCGCCCTTGAAATCGGAAGAAAGCTTGTCTATCTCGTCCAGCACGATTACCGGGTTAGAAGTGCCGGCCTTCTTTATACCGTTCAGGATACGTCCCGGCAGCGCACCGACATAAGTCTTTCTGTGACCTCTGATTTCGGCCTCGTCGTGCATACCGCCCAGCGCGATTCGCACATATTTTCGGCCAAGCGATTTGGCCACCGACTTACCCAAACTGGTCTTACCTACTCCCGGAGGGCCGTACAGGCAGAGGATAGGGGATTTCATATTTCCCTTAAGCTTGAGCACTGCCAAGTACTCTATGATTCTCTCCTTTACCGTATCCAGACCATAGTGGTCGCTATCCAGAACCTTCTGTGCGTGCTTCAGGTCCAGATTGTCCTTACTCATATCGTTCCACGGAAGGTCCAGCATAAACTCCAAATAGTTATACTGCACTGAATAATCCGGGGAATTAGGATTGTATTTCTCCAGTTTCGCGAGCTCCTTGTCGAAAGTCTTCGCTATCTCCTTAGGCCAATTCTTCTTCGCAGCCCTTTCCCTAAGGTCGTTAGCGTCGTCGGTACCGTCGATTCCCAGCTCTTCCTGGATGGTGCGCAATTGGCTGTTAAGGTAGTATTCCCTCTGCTGCTGGTCCATTTCCTGTTTCACCTTCAGGTTAATTTCCTGCTTGATGTTAAGGAGCTGTAATTGGCTGTCCAGAAGCATAAGGAGCTTCATACCCCTCTCACGTACGTCGTCGTACTGGAGCAGATCTATCCTGCCCTCGAAATTTTCGGTTTCTACCGAGGTGGCTATGAAGTTTACCAGGAACGGGAGGTCGTCGATGCTGCGAAGTGCTCCGATAATCTCCTTGCTTCCCATAGATGAAGCTCCGATAATCTGCGATGCGGCGTCCTTAAGGGAGGAAATGAGTCCTTTGACATCCGAGGAGTTCTCGTTTGTCATAATGTCATTAAGGTAATGGATGCGAGCCTTGATATATGGATCGAAATCCACTACGCCGTCGAGGTAGAACCTCTTTACACCCTGAAGTATGGCGGTATAGTTACCGTCAGGCATCTGTATGGTCTTGAGGATTTTAGCAAGTGTACCGAATTTGTACAAATCTTCTTCGCCAGGTTCTTCGACGTTTACGTCAAGCTGCGGGACCGTTCCTATGAGCAGTCCGTGCTTCTCGGCTTCCTTTATCAATTTGATGGACTTAGGTCTTCCTACGGTCAGCGGAAATATGGCGTGCGGGAAGATAACGGCACCTCTAAGTGCCAATACGGGAACGACTTCCGGAAGATCCTTCTCTTCTATATTAATTGGAATGTCCCCTTGGATGACAGGGATTACACTAATCTCTGCCGGTGTTTCTCTTGAAAATAGTTCTTTATCTTTTATCATAATACAAGCGCCAAAGTTAATACAAATTTGTCAAAATGTCAGTACAATTTGAGCGTAAAGTATTGGTCAATCTTCGTGCCACTGACACAGTGTTGTTCAGCCTTTCGCGCAGAATTATACGTAAGATTGCGAAGGTGGCTCGATAATGCTCACGGAAATGCTCCCAAATTCATTTATTTGTGAGTTAAATGTTTTGAAATAAATAAAAAAGTGTTATTTTTGCGTCATTAAAAAATTAAACAAACTTATGACTAAAGCAGAAATTGTAAACAGCATCTCAAAGTCTACTGGCATTGAGAAAGCGACTACCCTTGCAGTGGTAGAGGCATTTATGGACACAGTTAAGGATTCCCTCGCTAAGAAGGAGCCGGTGTATCTTCGTGGATTCGGTAGCTTTATCATCAAGCACCGTGCACAGAAAGCAGCTCGTAACATTACAGCTAAGACTACTGTAATCGTTCCGGCTCACGATATCCCTGCTTTCAAGCCTTGCGACGAATTTGAGAAACTTGTTCAGGGTAAATAATTTTTAATCATTTTTATATTATGCCAAACGGAAAGAAGCATAAGCGCCATAAGATGGCCACTCACAAACGTAAAAAACGTTTGCGCAAAAACAGACACAAGAAAAAGTAAGTCGCATAGAGGTCCTCGGTAGTCCGACGGGCCTTTTTGTTTAGTTTATGTCTACAGAAATTGAAAAGCAGGAAAAAGATTTAGTGGTGTCCGTAGGACCTACTGAAGTTAAGCTCGCCCTTATGGAAAACCATAGGCTTATCGAGTTTAGCAAGGAGTCAAGTCAGGGACACAGCTATTCGGTGGGGGATGTCTTCTTAGGAAGAGTGAAGAAGGTTATGCCTGCACTGAATGCTGCTTTTGTAGATATCGGAGATTCGAAGGAGGCATTTATCCATTATCTGGATTTGGGCTTGTATTTCCACGCGTTCGACACTTTCGTGAAGAGGAGTAACCCGAACACGGACTTGAAAGCCCTGTATTCGTCCATCCCGATTGGCCCGGCTCTCGAAAAGGAAGGCCACATCGAGAAGGAATTGCAAGTAGGTCAGATGATTATATGCCAAATCGTCAAAGAACCGATTTCTACCAAAGGGTCACGCTTGACGGCTGAGATTTCATTAGCAGGACGTAACATTGTACTGCTCCCTTTCGCGCAGAAAGTGAGCGTTTCTTCTAAAATTTCTTCGAAAGAAGAGAGAAAAAGGCTTGAAACATTGGTCAGAAACATTCTGCCTCGTAATTACGGTGCCATCATTCGTACCGCGTCCGAGGGAAAGAATGCAGCTGTTCTGGTAGCTGAGGCCAAGTCTTTGATAGAAAAGTGGGAGGAATCGTGGAAGCAAATTGCCCGTTCGAAGGGAATCGAGCTACTGTTTACCGAATATTCCAAGACCACTACTATGCTTCGGGACCTTCTCAACGACACGTTTACTAATGTATATGTAGACGACGAGAAGACCTTTGAAGACACTAGGAAGTATATTTCCCTCATTTCTCCGGAGCAGGAAAAGATAGTGAAGCTCTATGAGGGGAAGGAGCCTATTTTCGATCATTTCGAAGTTACTCGCCAGATTAAGAGTTCATTCGGAAAGGTAGTTCCTATGAGGCAGGGTGCGTACCTGGTCATAGAGACCACGGAGGCGATGAACGTCATAGACGTTAACAGCGGTACCCGTGCGAAGACTACCGATTACGAACAGAACGTTTTCGATGTGAATAAGATAGCGGCCGAGGAAATAGCCCGGCAGCTGCGCCTCCGAGATATGGGAGGTATCGTCATAGTCGATTTCATCGACATGGACTCACAGGAGCATCGAAACGAGCTGCATAAGTATATGATGGAACTTATGGCATCGGACAGAGCGAAGCATAATGTCTTGCCGTTGACCAAATTCGGGTTGATGCAGATAACCAGACAGAGGATTCGTCCTGTTACAGAGATCAACACACTGGAGCAATGTCCGCTGTGCCACGGCACGGGAAAGATAGCTTCCTCTGTGGTAATAGATGAACAGATAGAAAGAAAGCTCTCGTATTATGTCTCTGAGAAGGGATGTCGGGAGTTCACGCTGAAGCTAAGCCCTATCATGGGCGCGTATCTGACGCGCGGAACGTGGGGGAGTTCCTATCTTTCTAAATGGAAAAAGAAGTACAAGTGTAAGATAAAGCCGGAGGAAGTGACTGACTTTACTGTCTTGCAATATGAATTTTACGATTCGAACGGAGAGGTCCTAGATTAGGACCTCTTGTTTTTTAGAGTTGTACCCCCTAGGCGAATCGAACGCCTATCACAGGAACCGGAATCCTGAATTTTATCCATTAAACTAAGGGGGCAAAGTCCTTAAAAATTCACGGAGAGCTTGCATCACTGCGAGCTCCCCGCTACTTAACCTAAACTTAAACTATGAAAAACTTCAATGCAAATATAACTATTTTTTCTTAAAAATCATAAATCCATCAAAAAAATCCGAAAAAATTTCATATAATTGCACTAAGCCGTAATGTTGCGGTGACACTTAAACTTTATTACTATGTGTATTCAATTGAAAAAAGCCTTTCTGGGCTTCTCTGAAGCGGTTATGCTTCTTTGCGTGACGGGATGTGACGCAGTTTTGAATCCTACGGGACCTGACGGTGAACTATTGATTAACTTCCATCAGAATGCCGTGCTTCCTAAAGTCCCACTTGTGAGTCTGCTCCCTGAAGAGGAACGGAGGGCATCCACTTATGCCGAAAGCCAGGTGGAAGTGCAGCTCGACACTAACGATTTCATCCTCTCCGTAGTGGGCTCCGGCGGAGCATCGTTGTACTACGGTTCGTTCGGGGCGGCACCTACTAAAATCATCACCTCGCCCGGGACCTACACCATCTCGGCTAAGTCTTGCGAGTTCTACGCTCCTCTCTACTCTTCGCCGCAGTTCGGTGACACGAAAACCGCAGTGGTAACTGCCGGAAAGGAATGTCGGGTGCTTCTGGACTGTGAACAGATGAACTGTGGCATTCGTTTGAAAATAGATCCGCAATTCCTGACGGATTTCCCCAACGGAGTGCTTTTCCTGAAATCTTCCGAAGGAAAGCTGATGTATGCCTATTCCGAAAAGCGGATAGCTTACTTTCGACCCGGGAACATCTCGCTGGTCTTAAGCGATTCCGGTAAGGAGAGGACATTGGCCACATATAAGGTGGAAGCGAAGGAGATTCTCACCATCAAGCTGGAAATATCTGGCACGTCCGCACCTTCCGTTACTTCCGGGATACATATCCAGCTCGACACCGCCCGAGTATGGCGCGATGACAGAATCGTCATCGACGCAGGAGGGGGCGTGTCCGGAGGAGGCTCAAATAAGGGTGATGCGAAGGATAATGCGCTGAATATCAGTCAAGCGAAGGATATGATAGGCGCTACCGACGTGTGGGTTTACGGCTTTATCGTGGGAGGAGACCTTTCATCTTCGAAATGCAGTTTCGACATTCCGTTTTCGTCAAAGACGAATTTGGTGCTGGCATCCAAGAGCTCTTGTCGGGACAAGGAGGTGTGCCTTTCCGTCCAATTGAACTCCGGACGCATACGCGACGCCTTGAATCTGGTGGAGAATCCAGGGCTTCTCGGTAGAAAGGTCTACCTTAAGGGCGATATCGTGGAAAGCTATTACGGAATACCGGGCATTCAGTCGATAAGCGAATATTCGTTTTAATTCAGAAAAAGTCATTATCTTAGTGGGCTGGTCTACTGTGACCGGCCTACTAAGATATGAGTTTGAAAAAATGGTTTGATAATGCACGTAGCGTCTCGCTTGTCCAAAGCGTGATGCCTTCCGTGCTTGCGGTGGTATTGGCCATCGGAAAGGAAGGATTCCACTGGTGGGATGCGGTTCTGGCCGTGGTAGGTGTGGCCTGCGCTCACTTGGCGATGAATCTTACAGATGATTACTTTGATTATAAGGTAGATATGCTTGGGGATAGGGATAAGGTCACTCGGCAGGGCTTTCGCGCGATGCTGGTCAAATACCCCTATCTTACGGATGGTTCGCAGACGCTGAAAAGCACTGCCGTGGCTATCGCGTCCTTCATTATAGTGGCAATGTGCTGCGGTGGCGTCATTCTGCTCGACAGGTGGGGAACTCCGGTTTTCGCGCCTGATGGATTGTGGTGGATAGGGGCGATAGTGGCTTGCTGTGCTTTCCTGGGCGTGTTCTACTCGGCACCTCCGTTCAAATTGGCCTATAGGGGACTGGGCGAACCAGTGATAGGCATTATCTTCGGGCCGCTGTTGATGATGGGAGTTTACTATGCTTCGTGCGCGCAGATGAACCCCGATGTGGTGCTTACGAGCGTGCCGGTGGGGCTTTTGGTGATGAATATCCTGTTTACGCACAGTTTCGTGGAGATGGCAGGCGATGCGCAGAGCAACAAGATGACTCTCGCGAGGCTGATAGGCAGCACGAAGGGTAATCTGACGGCGAGCGCCATCATAAATTTCCTGCCTTTCGTGATGATAGTGCTCGGAGTGTGTCTGGGCGATTTGTCTGCGTGGTATCTGTGTACGCTGCTAGTGCTCCCGAGGGGGATTTGGCTTTTCCATTCTCTGGTGCAGTACAGTAAGGGTGCGATGATGGAAATCGAGAGGCCGCCTTTCTGGCTGGGTCCGATGCCGAATTGGGATAAATATCGCAGTGCGAAGATAGACTGGTTTATGGGACGCTGGCTATGTGCGCGGAACCTTTTAGCTGGATTCTGCGTCATTATAATGATAGTCACTATTTTACTGCGGGTAATTTGAGAGCGGGATAGGGGAGTCGAACCCCCCTCCTCAGCTTGGGAAGCTGATGCACTACCGATGTGCTAATCCCGCAGAGAGAACGCAAAGATATAAAAAAAGAAAGAATAAAAGAAGACGATGAAGAAGTTTTTGAGCAAGTACGGAGCTTATGTGATTGCTGCACTAGTATTTGTGCTTATAACGCTGGTGTATTGCGCGCCGGCTTTTCAGGGGAAGGTTCTGAGCCAGAGCGACACTATGCAGTGGAAGGGTATGGCGCACACCTTGAAGGAGTACAACGAGACTGTGGATGTGCCGGCCAACTGGACCAATTCGATGTTTTCCGGTATGCCTTCGTATCAGATTACGGTAAAGAATCCTGGTAATCCCGTTACGGCTGTCATCTGGTATGTGGATCAATTCTTCAGAAAGTTCGCCACTCTCTTTTTCGATTCCATTTTCGGGCTTCTTCTCGGCTATTTTATAGGCTTTTTCATAATGCTAAGGAGTTTCGGAGTGAACAAATGGCTTAGCATAGTGGGCTCCATCGCCGTCTCTATGTCCTCTTACTTTTTCCTTATAATTCCTGCAGGACACGAGGGCAAGGCATTGACATTAGGGATGATGGCACCCGTGATAGGAGGATTTTTCCTGATATTCCGAAGAAAATACGCGCTGGGCGCAGCCTTGGTAATGCTCTACAGCTCCATAGGAATGATGAAGCACCCTCAGATGTCCTATTATCTTCTTATGATGATGGCACTTTTCGGAGTGGCGGAGATATACATTCACGTCAAGAAGAAGAAAGTCAAGGAATTGGCCATAGCGCTGGCGGTCTTCGTCGGAGCAGTGGGCGTGGGAGTAGGAACCGGCTACAGCACACTGAAGGCAAATTCCGAATACCTTAAGGAGACCATCCGTGGGGGACATTCCGAACTGCAGGCCGGCGGAGAAAGGCAGAAGGGACTCGACATAGACTACGCTACGGCTTGGAGCTACGGTGTGGGCGAGACTATGACCCTGATGATTCCTAACTTCAAGGGAGGCGCCAGCACCACGAACGTGGGCGAAAACTCGGTAATATACGATGAAATCATAAGCCAGGGCTATCCACGCTCGACTGCCAAGGGATTTGCAGAAGGATGCCCGACGTATTGGGGAGAACAGCCGTTCACGGCAGGTCCCGTCTATGTGGGCGCAATAGTGTGCTTCCTCTTCCTGCTGGGATGTATGGTCGTGAAAGGCCCGTACAAATGGGCGCTTCTGGCCTCGACGGTATTCTCCGTCCTGCTCAGCTGGGGACATAATTTTATGGGACTTACGGAGCTGTTCTTCAACTATTTTCCATTCTATAACAAGTTCCGAACAGTATCCTCCATACTCGTGGTAGCCCAGATAGCTATGCCTCTTCTCGGCTTCCTCGCACTAAACGAAATCATTAAGGGAAACATAGAAAAGACGGTTCTAAAACGTTACATAGGCATAAGCGCCGGGGTGACCGGAGGACTTTGTCTTGTTTTCGCGCTCTTCGGCTCGGTATTTTTCGACTTTACCTCGTCTAACGACGCTCGTATATTAGCCGGTATGCCTGCTTGGTTTATCCAGGCACTTCACGATCAGAGGGCTTCCATGCTAAGGGCCGATGCCTTTCGCTCGTTCGTATTCATCGCACTATCGGCAGGCGTACTTTACGTGTATTCTCTGGGGAAGATGCGTCTTCCGGCATTCATAGGGGTGCTGGGCGTGCTGGTATTGGCAGATATGTGGCCTGTGGACAAGCGCTATTTCGGCGCGGACAACTGGGTGAGCCAGAAAGATAACGATGCCTATTTCGCCATGCAGCCTTACGAGAAGCAGATTCTTCAGGACAAATCCTATTACAGGGTTATGAACTTGACTACCAACACCTTCAACGAGAGCCGCACTTCGTATTACCTTAATTCCATAGGGGGGTATCACGCTGCCAAGCTGCGCCGCTACCAGGACATCATCGACGCGCACCTCACAAAGGGAAATATGAATGTGGCCAATATGCTTAATGCCAAGTATTTCATAGTGGAAGGGGATAACGGACGCCCTGAGGTGATGGTAAATCCGGACGCTATGGGAAACGCTTGGTTCGTAGACGAAGTGAGATGCGTGGACACCCCGCGCGAGGAAAGCGACGCGCTTAATGCGATAGACTTCTCGAAACAGGCCGTTACCGACAGAAAATTCTCATCTATGGTGCTGGAACATAACACTTTCAGCGGCGAGATAGCCCTTCTCTCCTATGCTCCGGATCGTCTGGTTTACAGTTCGAGCTGCGAAGGCGAAAAGACAGCGGTATTCTCGGACATCTACTATCCTTATGGGTGGAAGGCCTACATAGACGGCGCTCCGGTGGAGCATTTTAGGGTAAATTACGTGCTGCGCGCACTTAATGTCCCTGCCGGCGAGCACGAGATAATGTTCGAGTTCCGTCCCGACAGTATCTATAAAGGCTTTAAAGTCAATGCGCTTTTCCGCTATATTATGTACACTCTGATTATTTCCCTGATAGTAGCGAGCGTGTTACGTGAACTCGGAAAAGGACCAAAGTGGCTGCGGGACTGGGGCGCATAGTCAGCATATAATAAAAGAAGAGAACTAGGGTGGCTATCCATTTGACTGCCTCTGAAAGCAGTCTTTTAGGGTAGCTGCCTTCGTTTTTACACCTGATCCTTTCACTTTTGCCCACTCCGTCCGCGAACTTCCTGACATAATCGACGGTAGTCCTGCTCTGCGGAATCATATGCCTTACGCACACGTCCGGAAAGTAAACTATGCCGTATCCGGCGGCCTTTACCCTGTTGAACAGGTCTTTCTCTTCGCCACCCATCAGGTTTCCGCCGTTTCGGCCAAGCTCGGTATCGAATTCACCCACTGCATCGAGCACGCTGCGGCGAAAGCCCATATTGGCCCCGATGGGGAATTTTCTGCCCTCGAAATAGCACACTCGCTGCCCCATATCCAGTCCGGACACCCAGCCCAACGACCATCTGCACAGCCATTTAGGAGCCTTGCCGCTTTCGAAGGTCGGGATTATCCTGCCCCCGAACGCCCCTGCCTGCAGATGAGCCGTCATATTCTCGGCCAATCTTCCCACGTACCCTTCTTCGGGGATGGCGTCGTCGTCCAGAAAGACGAGCAAATCGCCCTCCGCCGCTCTTATTCCGCAGTTTCTCGCCCACGAAAGCCCCTGCTTTTTCTCGCTAAGGATGCGTAGCGAAAACTCAGGGTGCGCGCTTTGGAAGTCCTTGATGATGAGAGGCGTGGAGTCGGTAGAGTTATTGTCTACGACTATGGTCTCGAAATCGGTGTAGCTTTCCCTCGAAAGCGCTTCCAGAACCTTTCCTATATAGGCCTCGCGATTATATGTGCAGATAATTATCGAAATCATAATGTGTAGGGTCGTCGCCCCAGAATTTGCTGATGAGGTGTTTGCGAAGGGTTTCGTCGAGCGGTTTCACTCCGCTTTCGATTATCGAGAGCAACTGCTCCATCGTATAGGCCTTTTGACCTATGACATTCTCGTCGAAAGGATAGAAAAAGTCCCTTTCGCTTTCATAGGCAGAGTAGTCGAAAAGATAGAGGACAGAGGATTTTCCGTCCATTAGAATGTAGTCGTAAAGTACAGAAGAATAGTCTGTTATAAGAGTATCCGTGTATGGAAGGACAGGATAGATGTCCGCGCTCGGATGCAGATAGAACACGTTCCCGTCGCGATAGGCTCCGGTGTCTTTGTTATTAAAGTGATCCTTTACCACAAGCGCCTCGTTCTTAGCCGAAAGCACTGCGTTAAGACGCTCCGTGTCGATGGCTCCCATAGCTGACGCGCCGCTGTCTCTCCAAGTAGGCATATATACGTAGACGTGCTCGAAATTCTCGAGCGAATGGATGAGCTCCTTAATGGAAGAAGGCTCGTAAGTGTCTATGAACGATGACCTTTCGCTTTCGCTCGCGGTGAGAATGAGATTACGCGGATAGGCCTGCTCTATGCATCGCGACTTAGGGATTCTAAATGCCGGACTGAACATAGCAGTCTGGAAAGGCGATGCGGTGAGCATCAAGTCCGGCCTTCTGAACACCTCCGGATGGTAAAACCTCTCCTTAAGCGTCTTTTTGTAATATCTATCCGCGAGAGGCCCCGAAGTAATGTTGAATTCGCAATATTTCAGCCCCACTCCGTGCCAGAGATTGAAAATCTTAGCCCCTCCGCTAAGGCAGAAAAGAATATCCGAAGAATAAGCCCCCACGAGCCACCACTTCGAGGTAAGCGCACGACAAATGCCCTTCGCACTGAGTAGGCATTCTGCAGGAAGCCCCACCTCGCGAATCTGCTCAACTGTCTTTCTGTCAGCGCTTATCCAGCACACGTCAAGCCCCCTTCGCGCATATTCTATGAACAGGTATTTAGGATTTCCATCGAACCTGTTACGCGGACAGCCGAAGGCGAGCCTACCTTTCTTTCTGGGATTCAGAAACGAAAAAGGATAGATGAGATAACAAAGCAGATATTTGAAAAACTTCGCCATAGTCTAGAATATGATTTCGTGCGCCGATTTGTCCTCGGGCTCCTTAGTGTAATCGCCGTAGATGCGCCTTAGGTAGCTGTCAGGGTCGGCCGGAGCAGGGAACTGCCTGCCTTCAAACGAGATAGTGCCCAGAGGAAAGATGTCCTCGACCCTTCGCACGCTGTAGAACGGCACACCGAAGTCGTGCAGCAGATTCTTCCTGTAGAACAGCTTACCTATAATTATGGCCAATTCCTTCGCCACCCACATCACGGGAAACAGCATATAGGCGGCGATTCTCTTCAGCGCCCCGTCCCGGATGCTGCCGTTTATCCTTCGAACGCACCTGCCGTATAGCGGGTCGATGGCCTTCTTCAGGCGCAGACCGCCCGGTCGAAGCACGAAAGTGTCTATCCAGAGCTTTTCCTCGCGGGGAGCCCCGGTGAGCGGGTCGTGGCGCAGGACGGATTGGCCCGTATCCACGAAACGAGGGGAAAGTCGGGTCTGGCCGCGCTTGCTGCAATCGAAGGCATAAGGAGAGCTGAGATGGGCCGAGAAAGCTCTTCGGATTTTCCTGTAGTCACTGGCCAATACGCACACGTCCAGATCGTCGTCCCACGGGATGAAGCCCCCGTGCCGCACGGCCCCCAAGAGTGTGCCCGAATCTATCCACCAAGTGATGCCAAGTCGGGTACAGACGGAGTCGAACTCCACGAGAAGATCCAGAAGCCGTAACTGATGTTCCCTAAGCGCGCTCATCCCTTTTTTCCTTAATTTTCATCAAATATAGGCAAATTAGCACACAAATCACGCTGATTAGGACGCTAATTGCCAATCTCACGATGCTCGAAGGCATCAGTGCGCTTATGGCATATAGGGCCGCGGATGTGACTATGGTAAGAGCCACGAGCGGCACAATGACCTTTTTAAGATAGGATAGGATGCTTATGTCGAGGTACTTGCGCGACAATGCCACGCGGATTATCTGGGAAAGAAGCGCCGCTCCGAGAATGAGGTAAAAGACCATCTCCGGACTTACGCTCTTGATTTTAAGAAGGATGTAAGCCGCTACTACCACCGCTATCTGGCAACCTCCTACGAGAACATTAAGCCACTTAACCTTACCCGTGGCCTGAATGCCGTAGTAGAGAGGAAGATAGAGTGAATCCACGAGAGCCGTCAGAAGCATGATTCGGGCGAATGCGATGCTATGCTCGGGCACTTTCACTAGCCAGAGATTCATCACTATGGACATCTCCGAAATGAGTGGGGCGGATATGGCGAAAAGAAGCAGGTAAGAAAGGGTGGAGCACTTGAATATGAGCTCGTTGCAGTCTTTCTTCTGGCCTGCCGAATAGGACTTTACGATCTGCGGGTTGAATGCCAATGCGTAGTTCTGGACGAATTGGTACACGTTAATGTAGACTTGGTTCGCCACGCCCCTCGCGGCATTGACCACCGGACCGTAGAACATGTTTAGCAGTATGTTCACTCCCTGGTTTCGAAGAACCGAAGCGAACGAGCCTATGAGCCCCCAGCCGTTGAATTCTATAATCTCCTTACAGAGAGCCTTTTTCGGACGGGAGTCGAAGTGACATTCGCTGTAGAAACGCTTGCAGTAAAGCACATAGAAAAGGTTCGTGCAGAGCGAAACCAGCATAATCAGGAAGGCGTAGAAGACGAGTTTGTCGACGGGAGCCTTATCCAATAAGAAGACTATGAGGAGCTTGAGCGAAGCCTCTATTATGGAGGCGTAGGCGTAGACCTTCATCTTCTCGCGAGCGGTTATGGCCGATTTGTACGGGATGGCCAGCAGGCCGGAGACGAAGGTGACGATGCTGAATTGGTAGACCCAGCGGGCGGCGCCCATACGCTCGACGGGAATCACGAGCTTCGCATTCAAAAGCCACAGGCCAAGTGTCTCGCAGATTATCAGCACGGCGAGGCAGAAGATGGCGTAGATGAGAAGATTGGCCTTGAAAACCTCGTGAAGCAGGGGCTGGTCCTCCTTTCCGAGTGCCATCGAGTAGTAGCGGTTACAGGAGGCGTTCATGGCACCGCTCATAAACGAGAGCGCGACCACTATGCCGCCTATGACGTTATATAGACCAAAATCCACTGCACCCAAGCTGCTTAGTACTACGCGCGATGCTACTAGCCCGATGAGCATTATCAGGGCCATTCGCAGATAGAGAAGCAGCGTGTTCTTCGCAATCCTTTTGTGGTTTACCATTTGCATAGGGTACAAAGTTATTGTTTTTTGGTGAAGTTCCCAATTATGATTATATTTGAAAGATTTTAATACATTAGAAAAAGTATGGCTTTAGCAAATCTTATAAAATCTGTTTTCGGCTCGAAGGCCGAGCGAGATTATAAGGCGGTCAAACCTATATTGGATAAGGTGTTGGCCTCTTATGAAACTATTGATAAACTTTCAGACGACGAATTGCGTGCTCATTCTGCCCGCTTGAGGCAGCATATGATAGATGTGGAAGCTCCTTTCGAGAACCGCATAGCCGAGATCAAGGCCAAACTCGACGAGGACTTGCCTATTTCGGAGAAGGTCAAATTGGCCGAGGAAAGCGACAAACTGGTTAAGGATGAGGACGATGCCATCGAGAAGGCATTGGCCGAGATTCTGCCGGAGGCTTTCGCCATCGTGAAGAGCACCGCACGCCGATTTACTGAAAATGAGACCATTACCGTTACGGCTAACGATTTCGACCGTGAACTGAGTCTGGATAAGGACTTCGTTCATATCGAAGGCGACAAGGCTATCTATCAGAACCATTGGATGGCAGGCGGTAACGACGTGAAATGGTCTATGGTCCACTACGACGTGCAGATCGTCGGTGGTATAGCCCTGCATCAGGGAAAGATCGCGGAGATGGCTACCGGTGAGGGTAAGACCTTGGTGGCGACGCTGCCTGTGTTCTTGAACGCATTGGCCGGAAAGGGTGTCCATATGGTCACGGTGAACGACTATCTGTCGAAGCGTGACTCCGAGTGGATGGGCCCTATCTATATGTTCCACGGACTTAGCGTGGACTGTATCGACAAGCACCAGCCTAACTCTAAAGAGAGAAAGAAGGCTTACGACTGCGACATTACCTTCGGTACTAATAACGAATTCGGTTTCGACTACCTGCGTGACAATATGGCGACCAGCGAGGCCGATCTCGTGCAGAGAAAGCATCACTACGCCATAGTCGACGAGGTGGACTCCGTGCTCATCGACGACGCGCGTACGCCTCTTATCATATCCGGTCCGGTGGCTCGCGCCCAAGACGACGAGCAGTACATGGAGTTCCGTCCTTTCGTGGAGAAACTCTACCAGGCGCAGCGAGCCCTGGTGAACCAGACCTTGAACGAGGCTAAGAAGAAGATGGCCGAGGGAGACGAGGCCGAGGGTGGAAAGCTGCTCTATCGCGCATACAAGGGACTCCCTAAGTATCAGCCGCTCATCAAGTATCTGAGCGAGCCGGGCGTGAAGGTGGTGATGCAGAAGACAGAGAACTACTATATCCAGGATAACGAGAAGGAGATGCCTGTCATCACAGATCCTCTTTACTTCGTAATCAGTGAGATACAGCACTCCATAAACCTTACCGACAAAGGTCAGGAACTCCTCGCGCAGAGCGTGGGTAACGAAGATTTCTTCATCCTTCCGGACGTGGGAAGCAAGACTGCCGAGATAGAGCATTCGGACCTTTCCCCTGCGGAGAAACAGGCTAAGAAAGACGCCCTTATGGAGGACTTCTCCCTTAAGAGCGAGCGCGTGCACACCGTGAACCAGCTCCTGAAGGCATACGCCATGTTCGAGAAGGACGTGGACTATGTCGTTATGACGGAGGCTAACGGTGCTAAGAAAGTGAAGATCGTCGACGAGAGTACCGGCCGTATAATGGAAGGCAGACGCTGGAGCGACGGACTTCACCAGGCTGTGGAAGCTAAGGAAAACGTGAAGGTCGAGGCCGCTACCCAGACCTTCGCCACCATTACCCTTCAGAACTACTTCCGTATGTATCACAAGCTGGCCGGTATGACCGGTACTGCCGAGACCGAGGCGGGTGAGTTCTGGAGCATATACAAGCTCGACGTGATGGTCATCCCGACTAACCGTCCGGTCCTTCGCGAGGACCTTCCGGACGTAGTCTACAAGACTAAGAAGGCCAAGTATGCCGCAGTGATCGACAAGATCGACGAGCTCTCGAAGGCCGGCAGACCGGTGCTCGTGGGTACGACCGACGTGGAGACTTCCGAGCTCTTGAGCCGTATGCTCAAGATGCGCGGCATCAAGCATAACGTCTTGAATGCTAAGGAGCACGCGCGAGAGGCCGAGATCGTGGCACAGGCAGGTATGCGCTCCACTGTGACCATCGCCACGAATATGGCGGGTCGTGGTACGGATATCAAGCTTTCCGACGAGGTGAAGGCAGCGGGCGGATTGGCCATCATAGGTACCGAGAGACACGATTCGCGTCGTGTGGACAGGCAGCTTCGCGGTCGTGCAGGACGTCAGGGAGACCCGGGTTCTTCCATCTTCTATATCTCGCTTGAGGATAAGCTGATGCGTATCTTCGGTGCGGAAAAGATCGCTGCCGTGGTCGACAGAATGGGCATGCAGGAGAACGAGGCTCTCGAGGGCAAGATGCTTTCGAAGGCTATCGAGACCGCACAGAAAAAGGTAGAGGAGAATAACTTCGGTATTCGTAAGAACTTGATAGAGTACGACGACGTGATGAACTATCAGCGTGAGGCTGTGTATGCAAGGCGTCGTAATGCGATTAACGGTGACAAGATAGAAATCGACCTTCAGAACATGATGATAGACTCGGCTTCGCTTCTCGTGGATTCGTCGAGCGGAATGTCTTACGAGGACTTCAGCGAGATTCTTATGGCCCGTTTCTCGATAGATCCGGGATTTGACGAGGCGTTCTACAATAAGGCGAAGAAGGATGACATAGTGTCAGCCTTGTGTCACCATATGCAGGAGTGCTATCAGAGAAGAATGCAGGCGCTGGTGGAGAAATTGAGCCCTATCATCAAGCAAGTATATGAGAAACAGGGTAATATGTATAAGAACATAGCCATTCCGATTTCGGACGGAAGAAAGGTGATTACCCTTTCGGTAGACCTGGAGAAGGCCTATAAGTCGGAAGGTCGCGAAGTGGCTAAGACTTTGAGCAAGAACATTATCCTATATCAGATAGACGAGCACTGGAAGGAACACCTTCGTGAGATGGACGACCTTAAGCAGAGCGTTCAGAACGCAGTTCACGAGCAGAAGGACCCTAAGGTCGTGTACAAGCTCGAGAGCTATAACCTGTTCGCACAGATGCTCGAATCGCTTAACCAAGACGTGCTTTCATTCCTCCTGAGGTCGTTTATCCCTATTAAGGAGAATCAGCCGAGCAGACCGGTTCAGGCAGCGCCTGCGCAGTCTCGCCTCCAGGCTCATCGTAACGATTTGGTGACTAACGGAGAGCAGAAGGCCAAGGCTCCGGTGATAGCAGACAAGAAGATAGGCCGAAACGATCCGTGTCCGTGCGGAAGCGGCCTTAAATACAAGAATTGCCACGGAAAAGGATTGGTATAATATTTAAAACGTTATAATTATGAATATGGATCTTTCAAAAGTTAAGAAGGCTGTAGAGCCTGAGGTAAGTGTTAACGATATTAGCCGTATTTCAGCACGTACCATCATCAAGGGTGAGATTTCATCTGACAATGATATCAGAGTAGACGGTAAGGTAAGCGGCAAGATCTACTCGAAGGGTAAGATCGTGGTAGGTCCTCAAGCTGTCATCGAGGGCGGCCTCGCTTGCACGAATGTAGATTTCCTCGGCACTATGAAGGGCGACATCTTCGTGAAGGAACTCCTCACCATTAAGACTAATGCAGTTATCGAAGGAAACATTAACGTAAACAAGCTTCAGGTGGAGATGGGAGCACAGATAAACGGCTCTTGCCATATGATTACACCGGAAGACTACGACAAGCAATTGACTAATTTCGTGACTACTCCGGTTCCTGAAAAGGTAGTGGCAGCTCCTGTTCACAAGAAATAGTCAGGCGGAGATATATTCTATATTGAATACGCGTGCCTTCGAGATTTGATATCTTATGTCATAGCAGTGATATAGCCGCTGATTTGCGGTTCCTGCGGTAAAGGTGCAGTATTCGGGATTGAATCCTAAGGCGTCCAGCTCTTTGAGTTGGGCGCTATTTATTTTGCTGTCCAGAAGCTTTTTCAAGATGTTATAGTTCTGCTCTATGGTGCGTATGGTGTTCTTACGCATTTTCAGGCGCATGGCCCTTATGGAGTTATTATAAGAGGTCTTGCATTCGTTACAGCAATACTTCTTGTCGCTACGCCCGTAGATGGGGGAATTGCAGTTAAGACAGTGGCAATCCGTCTGTGGTTTGATGAAATAGTCCATTTTAGTGCTTTTTCGCAATATAGGCCGTATTTGGTCACTCGGTACTTTATTCTACGGTTTCTTTATTTAAAGTTTTTCTTTTGTCGTGAAAGAAACAGCAAGCGGACATAAAGAAACAGTCGCGAACTTTAAGAAACGTATCAATTTTCAGTTTTTCGTCCCGGAGATTGTGTTTTCCGGAAAAAGTCTTGGAACTTTGCCATCGGAAGTTTTGTGGCGCGCAGCGGGACTTCCGTGAAAATTAATAACAAACTTAGTAAACTTCGAAAAATGGAAAATTTGAATCGAGTCGAACTACGAGGCGTCGTAGGAAATGTAAGAGTTCAGACTGTGTCGGACAATAAAGTGTATCGCTTTACCTTAGCCACATCTCGCGCGTATAAGGACAAGAACGGTACGGCGGTCATAGAGACGACCTGGCATCAGGTGGTGGCTTGGGAAAACGACAATATGCCTGACCTAAGCCAGATAGAAAAGGGTTCCAAACTGTATGTCAGCGGTCGCATCCGTAACCAAAAGTACTTGAACTCCGAAGATGTGGAAAAACAGGTGGTGGAAGTGGTCGCAAATCGTGTGGTTTTCGTGGAGTCACAGGAACCTCTCGCTTATGAAATGTAGTATTTAAAACGTATTATAGCTATGAAAACAAAAACAGTTATTTGTGCCCTTCTGGGCATCGTGTCACTAGCGTCTTGTAACAAGGCGATTTCCGAAGTCGAATATCCCGAAGGGGAGCTTTGTTCTCTGGTGGTGAATGCCAGCAGTGAGATCTCGGTGAAGACGACGGGAAGTAAGGAAACCATTACTGCTAATGAAAAACTTATCAAGAGTCTGCAAGTCTTCGTGTTCAGGGGCGATTTCATGGATGCTTATCAGAAGGCTACCACGTCGTCGGTGTCCCTCACCTGTACGGCCGGCGAAAGACGCGTCTACGCCGTGGTGAATGCTCCCGACTTGTCTTCGATTTCGAGCAAATCGGCATTAGAGTCCTATCTGGTGGACCTTTCGGCCAATACCGCCTCTTCTCTGGTGATGACAGGCGTCGCGAATGCCACTCTCCCGGGAGAGAAAACCGTGAACATCGCGGTTAACAGAATGGTAGCCAGAGTCGTGGTCAACAAAATCTCCCGCGAATTCGAGTCGGCATCGCTGGGTGCGCTCAAGTTTGTCGTAAAGGGTATCTATCTAAGCGACGTGGCCGGAAACGGAAGCATTTCCGGAACTGCAGCTCCTAGCAAATGGTATAACGCTTCTACTAAGAAGGATGACTGTCCGGCGCTTCTTTCCGACAAGCCCAATGCGGAAATCGCGAACAAAGGCGCTTATTCTACAGCTCATTATTTTTATTCTATGCCTAATAAGGTGGCTCAGAAGACTAAACTGGTAGTGGAAGCGCAGTTGGGCGACAAGACATTCTATTATCCTATAGTCCTTCCGGCGCTTGAGAGCAACAAGTCTTACGAGATAGCGAACATATTGGTGAAAAGGCCAGGTGCCGATACTCCGGATGCCCCTGTCACCAGCGACGCCATTACTTTCAGCGTCAGCGTAAACGACTGGGTTACAGTGCCTATCGTAGAACAGATAATATAATTTATAGTTAAAGATGCGTGTCAAGTGTTACATAATGGCGGCCTTGGTAGGATTGACTGCCACGCTCGGATGCAGCGTAAAAACAGATCGAAGCGAATGTCCCGGTCTCCTATATATGAGTGTTTATGGGGGAGACGAAGATATAATGTATGTCAATGTGATAGGGGACGACTATGAACACTTGATGCGTATCTCAAAGAGAGAAGGCGTGGGAGTTGTGGCTTTCGAATTGCCTAAGTATGAGGTTTTTAATGTGATGTTTTCCAGTGGCTCTCCTATGTCGTGGGATGGAACCATCGACATGGGAGAACAGATGCCGCAACTTTACGCCGTGTCTCGGGAAATCATTTGTGAATCAGATGTAACTGAACTTAAGCTTAAACTGGAAAAACAGTATTGTAGAATAAATGTCATGGTAGTGGGCCTGGATTGTAGGGTGAGGATAAGAGGTGATGTAATGGGGGTTGATATGAATGACCTCACCCCGCTTCCGGGCCTATTTTGTGTGGAACAATCACCTGTAATCGACATTCACAGTAAAAGTCAACATTTCGTCTTCGACGTTCCGCGCCAAATAGACGATTCCCTGATGCTGGAGATGGTGGTCGAAAGTAGCGGACTGTCTCCGGTTTACACCTACGACCTCGGTAAAAGACTGATGGAAAGCGGTGTGGACTGGAACAAACCTTCGCTCGACGATGTCTATGTGAATATCGAATATATGGATAACAAATTCGTTTTTGAAATTCAAAATTGGGATAAGATAGAATTATGAAACGCTTCATTTGGGTATTGGCAGCAGCGGCCGTCCTCATCTCTTCTTGTAGGAAGGAAGAAATCGATGCCGGAAAGGTCGAGGTGATAATAAGGGCCGAGGGCATGTCCTCCAAAAGTTCGCTCGATGTCGATGAGAATAAGATCGTCGACCTTAACGTCTATGTCTATTGCGGGGGAGTGCTCTATTTCGACGGCTACTCGCAGGGCGAAAGCGTAAAGCTTCTTCTGGACGGAAAACGGGAATATACCATCTACCTTCTGGCCAATTCCGGCAAGGTTGCTCCCACCTATAAGGAATCCGAAATGGACAGTATGAAGTGCGACTTCGTCTATAAGAGAGAGGGAGCCCTTCCTATGTGCCTAAGCGAAGGCAGGAAAATCCGGGTGGGAGGCACTGCGACGACGACCTACACTTTTTCTCTGACCAGACTCGTGTCGAAATATACGGTAAGTCTAAAGGATTTGCTCGAAGAATGTCGATTCGAAGCGAGGTCCGCGAGAATCTTGCAGGAGGCTTCCTGCGTGTTTCCATTTGCATACGGAAGTGCTGCCCATTCCGTAGTAGACGGGGACAGTGCGAGCGAAACGGACATCGCAGCCCTGAACCGAGGGGAATGCATCGACTTCTACGTGCTTGAAAACTGCCAAGGCCTTCTTCTCGAAGGAAACGACGACCCGTGGAAGAAGGAGCCCTCTTCCATACCTGAGAAAGCGCACCTGTGCAGCTATTTGGAATTGGCCGGAAACTGGACTACCGGAGGTGCGGAGGCGGACCTTAACCTGCGATTCTACCTGGGAGGTGACAATGTCGCCGATTTCAATGTGGTCAGGAACACTGATGTAAGAATAGAGCTATACTTGTCCGACAGTGGTACTTTGAAGTACACGTGGAAGTCGAGTCTGGATAATATGGACGATAGGCGTACATTGCGCTTTAAGAGCTATAATAACTATATCTATCAGGAAGATGGATGGACGGAGGTGCCGGTCGAGGTGTATCCTTCGAATATGACATTCAGAGCGCAGATGGAAGGCCGCGACATGGAGTGTAAGGTGTCCCAGGGAAAAGTCTATGTGAGAGGCCTTTACGATGGAGACGAGTACCGCGAGGGAAAGCTGACCCTGTCTTCCTGGGATGGCGCCCATAATGCATCGGCCTGCGTAAGCCTTCGCTATAGGCCGCAGCCGTTCACTGCCTTTGAAGCCAGAATGCCGCAGTGCATAGGAGAGTATGGATACATAACTTTCGAAAAGGTCGAGCATCCCGTGATTATCTCTACGTCCGGTCCTGTCTGGAACTTGGACGATGGTAGCATCACCGAGCCTATCGAATACGAGGATCCGCAGTCGGGAGACCGCCTTTACTATTTCCCTTCTTCGCGAACTCTCCATATCTATCGCTCTAAGGTGTCAGGAACGGCCACGATAAGCATTCGCTGTTTTAAAAGCAGCGAGTCCTTTAGTCTGAGGAGTGCCTATTATCCTGAGCTCCGGCTTAACGACGGATTCGTGTCGGAAGCGGGATGTCATAATGTCCTGGAAAACGGAAAGTACTACGACTCGCATTACACGGCCGGCCTTCTTTACGAAGACGGAAGCGTCGTGCCTATGAGCCGTTTCAGAATGCCTCGGGAAGTACTTCTTTATAAGGGACTTGACGAAAAGCCGAGTAACTACTATAAGACTTTCGACGAAGTCTACGGGGCGCCGATGTTCACTACAACGACTCCTTCGGATAAGGCGGTGTTCATGCCTCCTTATATCTCGCTGGACGCCAGGTACGAATACTTCGATAACACGGATATGCTCTATGAAAATACGGCTTTCGGGCTCAAGGCCCTGCCGGACACCGACTACGAGTGCACTTTCGCCCTGAACGGATGTCATCTTAAGAAGACGGCACGTGTGCATTGCGTAAAGGCCTTCCCGTCGCAGAGGAATCTGGGCGAAGTCTATAACTATCAGGTAGCTCCCTCTACCTTAAGAAAGGACAGCATGCCTCTCGATTTTACGGAGGGCGGAAAGTACGATTCTCCTGCGAGGTATCTGGTGAATTGGGAGGTTAGGCACACTATGTCCGACGGCTCGCTTTCTGCCGCCTTTTCCGCAGGTTCGAACGATATCTACAGCCAGGCCCTTTCCATTAAGGAGAACGAGATGTCCTTTAAGAAGATGAGCTCCGACGTGTTCCCTTCGTGCGGCTCTATGGTCCTAAAGGGGACAGTGAAGAATCCGCATACCGGCGCTACCTTTACTGGCTATTACAGGTTCGACTTGGTGCTTTTCGTAAGCGTGGGGTGTCAGTTCGACTTCGTCTATCCGTCCACGCCTTTTAAGATAGGAATCTCCTATGTGCCTTTCTGTGAGTACTCTACGAAGGCGCTGGCCTCTCAGTGGAATGACAATATTCCGAATTTCCTACAGGTAAGGTCTCATTATAAGTCTGATATCTATAATATAAAGGTGCCTTCGAAGGCGAATGAGAATCAGTGGTACGAGAGCAATGCCGACTTTACACCGAGGCCTATTGTGCAGGACGCCATGAAGGAATTGGCCCCGTATAAGGCGATGTTCGATTTCGAGTTCGTGTGGTTTTTCGGTAGGGGGAACGAGCATTTCTGCACGCGAAGCGGTTTTCAGGATTATCCGGCACCGGAGATGAAGGCCTACAGCGACGGGCGCAAGGGCTACTATCATTTCGTGAGGCAGTGCGACCTGGCCAATTTCGCCCCGGTGGAAACGAATTGCGGCCTCGACAATTACCTTATCGAAGCCGCATATGGAAGTGTGAGCAAATATTAGCTGTTAACTTTTTTAGGGTCCTTGAAGCAGATGCAGAACAGCACGCCTACTACCAGAGCGTAGCCTGCGAAAATGTACCAAGCCTTGCTCCACGATGGCTGAGCGGCCTCGAAGACGCATTTGTTAATGACTGCGCCTGCAGCGAGAGTTCCTATGGTAGCGCCAAGTCCGTTAGTCATAAGCATAAACAGACCCTGAGCCGAAGAACGAATGTCCTTAGGAGCATTCTCGTTAACGTAGAGTGAACCTGAGATGTTGAAGAAGTCGAATGCCACACCGTACACTACGCAGCTGAGGATGAAGAGGATTACGCCAGGCATATCCGGAGTTCCAAGTCCGAAGAATCCGAAGCGGAATACCCAAGCGAACATCGCGATGAGCATCACTTTCTTAATGCCGAACTTCTTCATGAAGAAAGGAATGAGAAGGATGCAGAGCGTCTCCGAAATCTGAGAGATGGAGATGAGCGCGTTAGAGTTCTTTACTGCGAATGTGTTAGCGTATTCAGGATTCTCGCCGAACGAGCCGAGGAAGGTGTTAGCATAGCCGTTGGTAATCTGAAGCGATGCTCCGAGAAGCATAGAGAAGATGAAGAATACGGCGAACTGCCTGTCCTTAAACAGGGTAAATGCCTTAAGTCCCAGACTGTCTGCCAAGCTCGCGTTACCACCCTTCTTAGTAGGGCACTCCGGCATAGTGAGGGCATAGCCACACATAATGATGCTGAGAATACCTGACGAGAAGAGCTGAGTATATGAATCCTGCATAGCCACTCCGCCTATCTGTACGAAGTTAGTTGCAAGCATGCTTACGATGAAGCCCACGGTTCCGAACACGCGGATAGGAGGGAAGTCCTTGACAGGGTCCTTTCCGGCTTTCTCGAGTGCGTTATATGCTACTGAGTTCACGAGTGCGATGGTCGGCATAAAGAAAGCCACGCTGATGCTGTAGAGCAGGAAGAGCGGTGCGAATTCGATGGCCGTACCTGCGTTCATACAGTAGATGCCTGCTCCTATCATGGAGATTCCGGCCAATCCGTGGCACATCGAAAGAACCTTCTGCGCCTGGATCTTGCGGTCGGCCAATATACCCATCAATGCAGGCATGAATATGGACACGATGCCCTGCATTGCGAAGAACCATTTAATCTGAGGACCCATATTGATTTCGCCCAAATAGCGTCCAAGTGAAGTTAGGTAAGCGCCCCAAACTGCGAATTCGAGGAAGTTTAGAATAATCAGTCTAAGACTGATGGATGATTTGTTTTGCATTATAGTTCGTATTATTGATTATTCAAGTAGTGCAAAAATACAAGAAATTGTCGGATTATTGCTATATTTGGGATATGAAATTTCAGATAGAGTGTAAAGATAAGGCAAGTGGCGCCAGAACGGGAGTGATTACCACCGACCACGGTGAGATTCATACTCCTATTTTTATGCCTGTAGGCACCGTGGGGTCGGTAAAGGGCGTGTATCATCGCGACCTGAAGGACGACATAAAGGCCGAGATTATTTTAGGAAATACCTATCACTTGTACCTGCGTCCGGGATTGGACATCCTGAAGGCGGCGGGTGGACTGCATAAGTTCGAAAGTTGGGACAGGCCGATTCTCACCGACAGCGGTGGCTTTCAGGTCTTTTCCCTCACTTCCATAAGAAAGCTTACCGAAAGGGGATGCACTTTCCGCTCCCACATAGACGGCTCACGCCACGAGTTTACTCCTGAAAACAACGTGGAGACACAGCGCATCATAGGTGCCGACATTATGATGGCACTCGACGAGTGCTGTCCGGGCGACGCGACTCACGAATATGCGCGCAATTCCCTGAAACTCACTAAGAATTGGCTCGAGCGGTATTCGAAGCACTTCCACGAGACGGAGCCTCTCTACGGCTATTCGCAGACATTCTTCCCCATAATCCAGGGCTGTGTCTATCCGGACCTTAGGACGGAGGCGGCCGAGCACGCACTCGAGTTCGCCGATGCCGGTATCGCGATAGGCGGATTGGCCGTGGGTGAACCGACCGAGAAGATGTACGAGATGCTGGAACTGCTTAACCCGATTATTCCTCAGGAAAAGGCCCGCTATCTGATGGGCGTGGGTACACCGGCTAACCTTCTGGAAGGCATAGCTCGCGGAGTGGATATGTTCGACTGCGTGATGCCTACCCGAAACGGACGTAACGGTATGCTGTTCACTTGGAATGGCATAATGAATATGAGAAACGCGAAGTGGGAGAGCGACTTTTCTCCTCTCGATCCGTGCGGAACTTCATTTGTGGATCATACCTACACGAAGGCCTACCTAAGACACCTGTTCATAGCAGGGGAGATCTTCGCCGGAATGATAGCCAGCGAGCATAACTTGGCATTCTATCTGGACGTGGTCCGTCAGGCCCGCGCACATATTCAGGCAGGTGATTTCCTCGAATGGAAAGACTCTGTGATTCCTCGCATTACCTCCAGATTATGAAAGAGTTACGAGTAAAGAAACTGGACTGGTACATATTCAAGAGCTTCATTCTCACCTTTTTCATCGCTCTTATTCTCATCATCGGTATCGTAATCATCTTCGATATTTCCGAGAAGATAGACGACTTCGTGAAGAACGAGGCTCCGCTAAAGGCCATTATAGTAGACTATTACCTGAACTTCATACCTTATTTTATAAATATGTTCAGTCCGCTGTTCGTATTTATCACGGTAGTATTCTACACCTCGCGCCAAGCGGCCAATTCCGAAATCATAGCCATCCTCTCGAGCGGAGTGAGCTACAGGCGCATGCTTATGCCTTATATGGCAGCGGCGGCTATCATTACCGGGCTCTCGCTTATGCTGAACCTCTATGTGATACCTAATTCGAATGCCACGAGGCTCGAATTCGAACAGACTTACGTGAAGAAGAGAAGCGCGGCGAAGACCCGAAACATCCATTACCAGATAGCTCCGGGAGAGTTTGTGTACGTGGAGTCCTTCAGCCAGTGGAACAAGACAGCCTATAAGTTCACTCTCGAAAACATAGAAGACAACAGGCTGGTAAGCAAGCTCTCGGCAGAATCCGCGCAGTGGGACAGCACCATGGACGGCTGGAGACTGCGCCGCTACGTGCTTCGCGACTACGCCGACGGACTCGAAGACAGGGTACAATGCGGCGAAAGGCTCGACACGGTAATCGCGCTCAAGCTTTCCGACTTCTATTTTAACGAAAAGACGGTTCAGACTCTTTCCATAAAGAACTTGAACGCACTCATAGAGACGCAGAAGATGCGAGGCGATTCGAACGTTATGTACGCCGAAATCGAGAAGAATAACCGCTATGCGCTTCCTTTCTCGGCATTCATCCTGACGATAATGGGCGTGGCCCTGTCGTCGCGAAAGAAGAGGGGAGGCATAGGCTGGAACCTCGGACTGGGCATAGGATTGGCCTTCACATACATTCTATTTATGCGTTTCAGCCAAATGTTCGTGTACGCAGGCACTATGTCCGCGACCATAGCCCTCTGGCTTCCGAACGTGATATTCGCGATAATTGCCGCCATTCTCTACAAGAAGGCGCCGAAATAATCTAATTCTATGGTAGTGAAAGTGATAAATAGAAGTGCAAATGCGCTTCCCCAGTATTCTACATTAGCCGCAGCAGGTATGGACGTTCGGGCTCAGATCGAAAGTCCGGTTACGATTGGCCCGCTGGAAAGGGTCGCAGTGCCCACAGGCCTGTATATGGAAATCCCGGTGGGGTACGAGGTGCAGGTGCGTCCGCGCAGCGGTCTTGCGGCCAAGCACGGCATCACGGTGCTTAACAGCCCCGGTACGATAGATGCGGATTATCGCGGCGAGTTGAAGGTGATTCTGGTGAATCTGTCGAACGAGCCGTTTACGATAGAAAGCGGCGAGCGCTTAGCGCAGCTGGTATTGGCCCGCCACGAAGTCATCGAATGGGAAGAGGTGGAGTCGCTGTCAGACTCTGCCAGAGGCGTCGGCGGATTTGGCAGCACGGGTGTAAAATAACCAGAGGAAGAGTCTCGCGAAGAGGATTCCGAAAAATGCTCCTACCATAAAGCCCACGAGCACGTCTCCCAGGAAGTGCTTTCCCACGAAAACTCTGCTGACTCCCACCAATATGGCCCAGATAGGTAGAACTATTTTCCAAGTCCTGCTCTTCAGGATTATGGAAGCGGCGCAGGCGAATCCTATGGCATTAGCCGCGTGTGCGGAGAAGAATCCATAAGGGTGTCTGGCACTGGCTCCCGCGAGCATATGCAGCCCTCGCTCCACTATAAAGGGGTTATTACACGGGCGGAGTCTGTCGACAGCATTCTTTACCAAATTGCAACTCTGGTCTATGCAGAGTATGCAAAGCACTATGGTGATTACGCTTATAAGTCCCAGTTTCCAGCCCAGCTTACGTATCAGAAGACATATTATAAGTAGGTATAGCGGAGTCCACAACCATCTGTCGCTGAACCAAATCCATATCTGGTCCGAGATGGTGCTGTGAAAGGAGTTAATCCATAGGGTGATGTTCTGATCGACTGTTTCCAGTTGTCTTAATATCGTTTCCATTTTCGTTAATCCTTTAGGGCTTCCCAGAGCATGTCCTTCAATTCCTTAAGGCCTTCCTGGGATACTGATGAGATGAATACGTGAGGCAAATCCTTAGGGAGACTAGGAAGCATCTCCTCTTCCAAGTCCTTATCTATAAGGTCGCATTTGGTAATGGCCAGCACTCTTTTCTTGTCGAGAAGTTCCGGATTATACATCCTCAATTCCCCGAGAAGGGTGTCGTAGCACTTCTGTATGTCGTCTTCTTCGGCAGATATCATAAAGAGAAGCACGGAGTTACGCTCGATGTGCCTGAGGAATCGCGTGCCTATGCCCCTGCCTTCGTGCGCACCCTCGATGATTCCCGGGATGTCGGCCATCACGAATGACTGGTCATCGTAGTATTTGACTATGCCCAAGTTAGGCTCGAGTGTGGTGAATGCGTAGGAAGCGATTTTAGGCTTGGCAGCAGTGATGGAAGAAAGAAGGGTAGACTTGCCTGCATTAGGGAAGCCTACAAGTCCCACGTCTGCAAGCAGTTTGAGCTCCAGAACGTACCATCCTTCGACGCCGTCCTCGCCCGGCTGTGCGAAACGCGGAGTCTGCATGGTAGAGGTCTTGAAGTTGTTATTGCCAAGTCCGCCGCGACCGCCCGGACACAGAACTCGCTCTTCGCCCGGCTCGACCAATTCGAAAAGCACTTCGCCGGTTTCTGCATCTTTCACAACGGTACCCACAGGGACAGGGAGGGTGATGTCCGCACCGTTCTTTCCGTGACAAAGCGCTCCGCTGCCGCCCTCGCCGTCTTCCGCGATGATGTGCCTGCGGAATTTGAGGTGAATGAGGGTCCAGTATTGAGGGTCGGCCTTCAGGATAATGCTCCCGCCTCGTCCTCCGTCGCCCCCATCCGGGCCGCCCTTAGGGACGTATTTAGCTCTATAGAGGTGCATTGAGCCCGCTCCGCCGTGGCCTGAATGACAAAATATCTTTACGTAGTCTATGAAATAACTATCCGCCATAATCCTTAAAATTTCTAACGCGCAAAGATAATGAAAGTTAGGGAATGTTAAAAAAAATGACTATCTTTGTAAGGTTGTGTTCGGAGAAAAACGGACGAGTTTCGCTTAAATTTAGCTAAGTGACTAACCATTAGGCATTTGGTGACAGTTTGAGGAGCTAAGGATTTGCCTTCTGGTCGAGAAGGGAGGGAAAACGGCAGAGATGAAGGCGCGATAAAGTAGTTGATAATCAGTGGATAAGGATAAAACTGTACAGTGGTACGCGATGAGTGCGATTTATCGCAGCGAACTAAAGGTTAAGGACTATTTGGATTCTCGCGGCATCGAATGCTATGTACCTATGACCGAAGTTATGCGCCTAAGGCGCGGACGTAAGGTTAAGGAAAAGGTCCCTGCAGTGTGTAACCTGATTTTCGTCCACTCTGATTCTCAGACCATTAATAACGTAAAGGCAGTTCAGCCACGACTTCAGTTCAAGACTATGCCCTGCGAGGGGAAAAACGAGCGGATCGTCATTCCCGATGCGCAGATGGCTGAATTCATAAAGGTGTCCTCGTCAAGTGTCCTCAAAAAGGAATATGTCGACCCTGCGCTTCTTAAACTTCGTGCAGGCCAGAGAGTTAAGGTCACACTTGCGGACGGTACCTCTATAGAAGGCATCTTTATGACACTGAAAAAGAAAAAGACCGTAGTGGTAAACGCAGGCAGCGTAATAGCCATAGCGTTCGACGGCGACGGAAAGACCATCGAAGTGATTGGCGACAATTCGTAATATCGTGAATAACAGAAGCATAATAGTGACAGGAGGCGCGGGCTTCATAGGAAGCCACGTGGTAAGGCGGCTCGTGGAGCGCTACCCGTCCTACCGCATCATCTGCCTCGACTGCCTGACCTACGCGGGGAACCTCTCTAACCTCTCCGACATCCCTTCTCGGGCCAATTATCGCTTCGCGAGATTGGACATTCTCGATACGGAAGGCGTGGCGCGACTGATGCGCGAGGAAAAGGTGGACGGGATAATCCACTTGGCCGCTGAAAGTCACGTGGATAGGTCGATAGAAGATCCGCTCTCGTTTGCGAGGACTAACGTGCTGGGCACGCTCTCGATGCTGCAGGCTGCGCGGACGGTTTGGCAGGAAAGGGAAGAGGGGTTCGAGGGGAAGAGGTTTTATCATATCTCCACCGATGAGGTGTTCGGAGCGCTGGAACTAGGTGATACGCAGAAGTTTAATGAAGAGATGAAGTACGCGCCGCACAGTCCGTACAGCGCGTCGAAGGCAAGTGCAGACCACTTCGTGAGAGCATTTGCCGATACTTATGGGATGCCGGTGGTGATTAGCAATTGCTCGAATAACTTCGGGCCTAATCAGTTCCCGGAGAAGCTCATCCCGCTGGTAATTAACAATATCAAGCACCGCAGGGACATCCCCGTCTACGGTACGGGCGACAATGTACGTGATTGGCTCTATGTCGAGGACCATGCGAGTGCGATAGATGCCGTGTTCCATAGGGGAGAAAACGGGCAGACATACTGCATAGGCGGGGGCAACGAGCTGAGTAATATAGAGTTGGTCCGAAAACTCATAGCGGTGACGGATAGGCTCCTGGGCCGCACGGAAGGGGAAGATGAGGCGTTGATAAGGTTTGTGGCCGACAGGAAAGGACATGATAAAAGATATGCTATAGATAGCAGCAAGATACGTCGCGAATTGGGTTGGCAGCCGGAAACGGGACTGGAAGAGGGGCTGGAAAAGACCGTGAGGTGGTATCTGGAAAATGGCGATTGGCTGGAAGGGGTGACGAGCGGCGAATATGTAAAGTATTACGATAGAATGTACTCAGGCAGATGAAAGGTATAGTTCTCGCAGGTGGGTCAGGTAGTAGGTTATATCCTATCACTAAAGGGATTAGCAAGCAGCTGATGCCCATTTACGACAAGCCGATGGTGTATTACCCGATAAGCGTTCTTATGAACTCGGGGATTCGGGACATTCTGATTATCAGCACTCCGCAGGATTTGCCGGGATTCAAGAGGTTGCTTGGCGACGGAAGCGAGCTGGGTGTGAGATTCGAGTACGCAGAGCAGAATAAGCCGGAGGGATTAGCCCAGGCATTCACGATAGGAAGGGAGTTTATCGGCGAGGACAGTGTGGCTTTAGTGCTGGGAGACAATATCTTCCACGGCGCAGGGTTCGAGGAGAAGCTCTCGCGTGCCGCACGCGAGGCCGATGGCGGAAGGGCTACGATATTCGGGTACTGGGTAAGTGACCCCGGGCGCTATGGAGTGGCGGAGTTCGACGAGAATGGCAGGTGCCTGAGCATAGATGAGAAACCGAAGGAGCCGAAGAGTCATTACGCGGTGGTGGGGCTTTATTTCTACCCGAACAGCGTGGTGGACGTGGCCGCAGGAATTAAGAAATCCTCTCGCGGAGAGTACGAGATAACTTCTGTAAATCAGCATTATCTGAGCGAGGGCCTTCTGGAGGTGCAAAAGCTCGAGAGGGGATTCGCCTGGCTGGATACGGGGACTTTCGAGTCGCTTTCGCAGGCATCTAACTATATAGAGACCATAGAGAAAAGGCAGGCGCTGAAAGTGGCGTGCCTCGAGGAAATCGCCTTTACGAAGGGCTGGATCGACGCCGCGCAGCTTCGCCGCCTCGCAGAGCCCATGGCCCATAACGAATACGGCAGGTACCTGCTGGAATTAGGGAGGTGAGAAAGTGTTCTCGTGATTTTATCTAAGTATATTTTGATGTTTTTAAGATATATTGCAAAGTATAGTTTGAAATAATTTTGTATATTTGTAAAGTAAATTTAGGGTCATTATGGATAAGCAGATTATTAAAACTATAATTACTGAAAAGCAGAATGCCGTTACGAAGTATTCTGTTATAAAAAGGGACTTTGATTTCGACTCGAGTGCCAATTATGTTCTTGTGGGGTTAAGAAGAGCTGGGAAGTCGTATCTGTTATATTACGATATACAGAAGCATATAAATAGTGGAGAGAAGTCCAAGGAAGATATTTTATATATCAATTTCGAGGATGAACGACTTTCGTTTGAAAACGCATCGGAATTAGGTGAGATATTGGATGCATATTATGAATTGTATCCGCAGAGAATACCTTTGATTTATCTGGATGAAATACAGATTGTATCTGGTTGGGAAAAATTTGCAAGAAGGCTTGCAGACTCCAAATACCGAGTCATGATAACCGGCAGTAATGCCAAGATGTTGAGTAGGGAGATAGCCTCTTCTTTAGGGGGACGATTTATTCCGAAAGAGATTTCACCGTTTTCTTTTGAGGAATACAATCGGTATAAAGGTATCGAATTAGGAAACAATTGGTTATACGATTCAGCCGTCTGCGCTACAGTGGCAAATAGTTTTGATGAATATTTTTATAATGGTGGTATAGCAGAGTCTTTCCCATTATCCGATAAGCGAGAATATCTGAATTCACTTTATCAGAAAATACTTGTAGGTGATATAGTGGAAAGGAATGGAATTCGGAATCCGCGTGTGTTTCGTCTTTTGGTAAGGAAGTTGGCAGATAGTGTAATGCAGCCTTCTTCGATAAGTAGGTTACATCACATAGTCTGTTCAAGTGGGGATAAGATAAGTCTAAGCGTTCTAAAGGATTATCTTGACTATATGGAGGAAGCATATTTGTTTTTTTCTATACCTAACCTTGCATCTCCTATTACGGAACAAACAACAATTCAGAAAAGGTATATGGCAGATAATGGCTTGCTGAATTTGTTCTTGTTAAACGGGCAGACAAAATTGCTGGAGAACATAGTAGCTATAGAGTTAAATCGAAGGTATAGAAATACACAGGAGGAGACATTGTTATACTATTATAATAAGAATATTGAAATAGATTTTTGTATTCCTTCTGAAAAACTTGCCATCCAAGTATCATATTCATTGACGGATTCAAATACTTACGAAAGAGAAGTCGGAGCTTTGGATAGTTTCCTAAAAAAGAATCCAGACTATTCCGCTATGATAGTTACTCGAGATCAGCAAGATAGAATCGAATTGGACGGACACACCATAGATGTGCTACCAGTTTGGAAGTGGTTGTGCATTTAATGAAGAGTGTTTGAAATAATAAATATATACAAATATGCGAGAATTTGAAGACATTAAGATCGCAGTGGCGGGAACGGGCTATGTAGGCCTGAGTATCGCTACCTTGCTGTCACAGCATCACAAAGTTACCGCGGTGGATGTTATCCCGGAGAAAGTTGAGAAGATTAACAATCGCATCAGCCCGATACAGGATGAATACATCGAGAAATACTTCGCCGAGAAGGAGTTAAACCTAACGGCCACTCTCGATGGCGCTGCCGCTTATAAAGATGCCGACTTCGTAGTAATCGCAGCTCCGACTAACTATGACCCGGTAAAGAACTATTTCGACACATCGCACGTAGAAGAAGTGATTGATTTAGTTCTCGAGGTGAACCCCGATGCCGTAATGATAATCAAAAGCACGATCCCGGTAGGATACACTCGTCATCTCTACACGAATTACGCACAAGTGTTCCGAGAAAGGGGGTGGGATGCCACTCGCAAACTTCGTCTGCTTTTCTCTCCGGAGTTCCTTCGCGAAAGCAAGGCTCTTTATGATAACCTGTATCCTTCCAGAATAATCGTTGGCTATCCTAAGATGATAGAAAACGCTAATGAGGAAAATTCAGCCATTAGAGCCATAGCCGGAAACCACTTGGAAGAAGAGGCTCATACGTTCGCGCGACTCCTTCAGGAAGGCGCTGTAAAGCAGGACATCCCGACACTATTTATGGGCCTTAAAGAAGCCGAAGCCGTAAAGCTATTTGCGAATACCTATCTCGCGCTACGCGTCAGCTACTTTAACGAGCTCGACACCTATGCCGAGATGAAAGGACTTGACACGAAAGCGATTATCGACGGAGTGGGACTCGACCCGCGAATCGGCACGCACTATAACAACCCATCCTTCGGCTATGGCGGCTACTGCCTGCCGAAAGATACGAAGCAGCTTCTGGCCAATTATGCCGACGTCCCCGAGAACCTAATAGAGGCCATAGTCGAGAGTAACCGCACCCGAAAGGATTACATAGCAGATGCAGTGCTTCGCAAGGCGGGATATTATTCGGAGAATGGTCAGTGGGATGCAAGCAAAGAGCATAATTGTGTCATCGGAGTATACCGTCTCACGATGAAATCAAATTCAGACAATTTCCGCCAGAGCGCCATCCAGGGCATCATGAAACGCATAAAGGCTAAAGGTGCCGAGGTCATCATTTACGAACCGACCCTCGAAAACGGCACGACATTCTTCGGAAGCAGGGTAGTGAACGACCTCGCCGAATTTAAAGCCGCAAGCCAGGCCATCATAGCGAACCGCTACGACGAGTGCCTTAACGACGTGCAGGATAAAGTGTACACGAGAGATATTTTTAGAAGAGATTAAATATGGTAGAATACAATATTAATCTTGAGGGTAAGACGGTACTTGTTACAGGGGCTGCCGGCTTTATCGGCAGTAATCTGGTTAAACGTCTATTCCACGATGTAAAGGATATTAAGGTGGTCGGAATAGACTCTATTACAGATTACTATGATGTTAACATCAAGTACGGTCGACTTAAAGAAATCGAATCTCTAAACCGCGATTGGGTATTCGTGAAGGCGAATATAGCAGATAAATCTGTTATAAATGAACTCTTCGAGAAGTATAACTTCTCCGTGGTAGTAAATCTCGCTGCACAAGCAGGAGTGCGTTATTCCATCACGAATCCTGATGCATATATAGAGAGTAACCTAATAGGCTTCTACAATATCCTCGAAGCGTGTCGCCATCACGAAGTGGAACATTTGGTTTATGCTTCGTCATCAAGTGTTTATGGCTCTAATAAGAAAGTTCCTTATTCTACAGATGATAAGGTAGATAATCCGGTATCTCTATATGCCGCTACGAAGAAGAGTAACGAACTTATGGCTCACGCTTATAGCAAACTTTACAATATTCCATCTACCGGATTAAGATTCTTTACTGTCTACGGTCCGGCAGGCCGTCCTGATATGGCCTATTTCGGCTTTACGAATAAACTCTGCGAAGGCAAGACGATACAAATTTTCAACTACGGTAATTGTAAACGAGATTTTACGTACGTCGATGATATAGTGGAGGGAGTAGTCAGGGTGATGCAGCATGCGCCGGAAAAACAGTCCGGAGAGGATGGACTTCCTATTCCTCCGTATAAGGTATACAATATCGGAAACAACTCACCGGAGAATCTTCTCGACTTCGTCACGATTCTTCAAGAAGAATTAATTCGTGCCGGAGTACTCCCTACGGACTATAATTTCGAAGCACATAAGGAACTCGTCCCTATGCAGCCAGGAGATGTCCCGATTACCTATGCTGACACCACTCCATTGGAACAAGATTTCGGCTTTAAGCCAAGCACTAGTTTGAGAACGGGTTTAAGAGCTTTTGCAGAGTGGTATGCAAAGTATTATAAAAAGGAAAAGTAAAAAATAAAATATATTTAGTTATGAGCATTTTCGCAGGAAAGACACTGATGATTACCGGAGGTACAGGTAGCTTCGGCAATGCGGTACTTAATCGCTTTTTATCTACGGACATTAAGGAAATCCGAATTTTTAGCCGTGATGAGAAAAAACAAGACGATATGCGTCACGAGTATCAGGCTAAGTATCATGAATTCGCATCTAAAATCAAATTCTACATAGGTGATGTCAGAAGTCTTGAGAGCTGTCGCAGCGCGATGCCAGGTGTGGATTATATCTTTCACGCTGCTGCCTTGAAGCAGGTTCCGAGTTGCGAGTTTTTCCCGATGGAAGCCGTTAAGACAAATGTCATAGGTACGGATAATGTGCTGACTGCCGCTATCGAAAACAACGTGGAGTGCGTAATCTGCCTTTCAACAGATAAGGCAGCATACCCTATAAACGCTATGGGAATCACTAAGGCTATAGAAGAAAAGGTAGCTGTAGCCAAGAGTCGTAATTCTAGAAATACGAAGATATGCTGCACACGTTATGGTAATGTAATGTGCTCGCGAGGAAGTGTAATTCCTCTCTGGATAGAGCAGATTAGAAGCGGTAATCCTATAACTCTTACCGAGCCTAATATGACTCGTTTCATTATGAGCCTCGAAGAAGCTGTAGATTTGGTCCTCTTCGCCTTTGAACACGGTCAGAACGGAGACATTCTCGTTCAAAAGGCTCCTGCTTGTACGGTAGGTACTCAAGCCGAGGCAGTATGTGAACTATTCGGTGGAAAGAAAGAAGACATAAAGGTAATCGGCATTCGTCACGGAGAGAAGATGTACGAAACCCTTCTTACTAAGGAAGAATGTGCTAAAGCGGAAGATATGGGTAACTTCTATCGTGTTCCAGCAGATAATCGTACTTTGAATTACGATAAGTTCTTTACCGAAGGCAATAAGAAGGCAGTAACCATCGACGAATTTAACTCCGACAACACCTATCGTCTGAACCTCGAGGAAACGAAGGCTAAAATTGCGAGTCTGGAATATATTCAGAATGAACTTAACGGAATCTCAAATCTCGTCAAGTAATGAGGATACTCGTAACCGGTGCTAAAGGCTTCGTAGGAAAGAATCTTTGTGCACAACTGAATAACATAAAAGAGGGCAAGGCCAAATGCTATGGAGACCTCGTAATAGACGAAGTCTTCGAGTACGATATCGATTCTACTCCGGAAGAACTAAATGAGTGGTGTCAGAAATGTGACTTCGTATTTAATCTCGCAGGTGTAAACCGTCCTAAGGACCCGAAGGACTTTATGAAGGGTAACTTCGGTTTTGCCAGCACCCTTCTTGACTCCCTTAAGAAACACGGAAACAAGGCCCCTGTGATGCTCTCCAGCAGTGCCCAGGCCTCGCTTACAGGCCGTTTTGGAAACAGCGAGTACGGACGAAGCAAGAAAGCAGGGGAGGACCTCTTCCTTCAGTACGGAGAGGAGAATGGGGTGAAGGTCCTGGTTTACCGTTTCCCTAATCTCTACGGCAAATGGTGCCGTCCGAACTATAACAGTGCAATCGCTACGTTCTGCAACAATATCGCCAATGACCTTCCTATTACCATCAATGACCCGAGTGTCGAATTGGAGGTTCTTTACATTGACGACCTTGTAGAGGAGATGATTTGCGCACTTAAAGGCGAAGAGCATCACTGTGAATTCGAGGGTCTGGAGGTGGTTCCGAACCCGGAAGGCAGGTACTGCTACTGCCCTGTTACCCACAAGGCAACACTTGGAGAAATCGTTGATTTGCTCCATCAGTTCAAGGAGATGCCTAAGACCCTGATGATACCTGAGATTCCCGCTGACAGCTTTGCCAAGAGGCTTTACAGCACTTATCTGAGTTATCTTCCGAAGGAAGGCGCAATCTTCGATTTGAAGATGAACGTGGATGACAGAGGGTCCTTCACCGAACTGGTTCACACCCTTAACTGCGGTCAGGTCAGCATCAACATCAGCAAACCTGGAATCACCAAAGGACAGCACTGGCATAATACCAAATGGGAGCAGTTCATCGTAGTAAGTGGCCACGGACTTATTCAAATGCGAAAAGAAGGCAGTGACGATATTCTCGAATATGAGGTCAGTGGAGATAAAATTCAGAGTGTCATAATGCTTCCGGGCTATACCCACAACATCATTAACCTATCCGACACTCAGGACCTCGTTACTGTTATGTATTGTAACGAAATCTTTAATCCGGAGCGTCCGGATACATTCTTCGATACAGTAATAAAAGATAATTAATATGGAAATCAAAACTCCCAAATTCGACTATAGCGACGTCAAGTGGAAAGAAAACGGTAAGCTGAAGCTTTGTATAATCGTGGGAACACGCCCTGAAATTATACGACTTGCAGCAGTGATTACGAAATGTCGCAAATACTTTGACGTTATTCTCGCACATACCGGTCAGAACTATGACTATAACCTCAATGGTATTTTCTTCCGCGACCTGAAGTTGGCGGAACCTGAAGTTTATATGGACGCAGTAGGCGATGATCTCGGAGCCACCTGTGGTAACATTATAAATTGTAGTTATAAACTTTTCGCTCAGATACAGCCAGATGCTGTCTTGGTTCTCGGAGATACGAACAGTTGCTTGAGCGTTATAGGAGCGAAACGTCTTCATATTCCTATTTTCCATATGGAGGCCGGTAATCGTTGTAAAGACGAATGTCTTCCGGAAGAAACAAATCGTCGTATCGTAGACATTATATCAGATGTTAATCTAGCGTATAGTGAACACGCACGTCGGTACCTCGCTGAATGTGGACTTCCACGCGAACGTACCTATGTAACGGGCTCTCCGATGGCAGAGGTTCTCCATCAGAATCTGTCTGAGATAGAGTCAAGCGACGTGCATAAGAGACTTAATCTGGAGAAAGGACATTATATTCTTCTCAGTGCGCATCGCGAAGAGAATATAGATACTGAAAAGAACTTCCTAAGCTTATTCACAGCCATAAACAAGATGGCGGAGAAGTATGATATGCCTATCCTTTATAGCTGTCATCCACGTAGCCGTCATCGTCTCGAAAAGACCGGGTTTAAACTCGACCCTCGTGTAAAGGTTCAGCAACCTCTCGGATTTCACGATTACAATTGCCTTCAGATGAATGCATTCTGCGTGGTGTCCGATTCCGGTACTCTTCCGGAAGAGAGTAGCTTCTTCACCAGTGTAGGACATCCGTTCCCTGCAGTCTGCATCCGTACTTCTACCGAGCGCCCAGAATCCCTTGATAAAGCCGGATTCATTCTCTCCGGAATAGATACCAAAGGACTTCTCCAGTCCGTAGATACTGCAGTAGAACTCGTGAAAAATGGCGATTACGGCACCCCGGTTCCGGATTACACTGACGAGAATGTATCCACTAAAGTAGTGAAGATCATTCAAAGCTATGTCGGTGTAGTGAATAAGATGGTGTGGAGGAAATATTAAACTTTTCGAATCTATGAAAATCGCAGTTGCCGTATCGGCAACGTTGGTCTCTCAATAGCCACTATATTAGCTAAGTACAATGAAGTTATGGCTGTTGATGTCATCCCGAAAAAGGTGGAGAAACTCAATAAAAGGATATCTCCCATTTCGGACGAATCCAGATCAGATCAGCATGACGCAGGACGGTGATCCTCGCGATAACGCTATCGCTGAAAGGGTGAACGAAATCCTCAAGACAGAATGGCTATATGATGATCACTTTGTCGGCTTTGAGAATGCCTACAGGCGCGTTGCCGAGGTAATAAACCTATACAACAATAAATGGCCGCACCTGAGTCTGAAATACAAAACGCCTGCCGAGGTCTTTCTGGAGCAAGGTGAGTAAGTCCGAGTATGGAAATACTACTACAAGGGCAATAAGCCCGAGGAAGTGGTGGCTGTAATAAATAAATTGACAAGTGGATGTAGGACATCCGCAGCATATTGATAAAATGAATATGATTGTTCCAAGAGATGCAAAGGTACCAGTAGCCTCACAGTGTGTCAAGACCAAGGCAAGCGCCTTAGGCGGCCTTGACGCAAAGTTCGGCTACCACTTGAGTGGCTTATCTTGGAAACAATCTAACAGCATGAACAATAAAATAGGCTCAAAACTGTAAAGGATAATCAGGACGGGTCACTGCTCTGTGCTGTGTATTGTATAATATTGATGGTGGGCAGCAGGAGACTATGCTGGATGTCGTGAATATCCATCCTTCAGGATGAGTTGGTTTGTGCTAGTGTACTACCACAGGACTATGACTTTGAGGCGCACAAAGATTTGGTCCAATGCAGCTAGGCGATGTTGCCTACGATGTGTGCAGATGCCAGTGCGCAGGAGAGGGACTTTGGGTTTGTGATTAAGATTACACTGAAGAAATGGTTGAGGAAGTTTGCGGAGTGGTATAAGGAGTATTGTGAATAGAATTGTATAACTTATTTTTGAAATAACAAATGATTAACGTTGGAATTATCGGATGCGGCTTCGTAGGCGGAGCCCTGAAAGAATGGTTGGAGAACAACAACCCTGAGTGTAAACTGTTCATCAGCGACCCTCCAAAGGGTTATAATGATGACCTGAGTGGTATTGACATCGCATTCTTGCAAATTCACGTGCCTACCGAGGACGACGGCACACAGGACCTCACACTGATGAAGCAGCTCATCACCAACCTGCCCGACGTGCCGGTATTTGTGCGCACCACCATCCTCCCCGGCACCAGCGACCGACTCTCAAAGGAGACTGGCCATCAGGTGTGCTATATGCCCGAGTTCCTCACCGAGCGCACGCATATAGAGGACTTCAAGCGCCAGACAATGGTGTTTACCGGCGCACATGACTTGCTCACCAAGATTTTTGTGGGCAAGAAGTTTATGGTGATGTCACCTTTAGAGGCTGAGCTCACTAAGTACATGCACAATGTGTTCGGAGCCTATAAAGTCACCTACTTTAACGCCTGCCGTGAGTACTGCGAGCAGATGGGAGCCGACTGGCGCAAGGTGCATACCGGCGTGCTGCTGTCTGGTTATATAAATGACATGCATACCTACGTACCCGGTCCTGACGGCAAGTTTGGCTATGGCGGTAAGTGCTTCCCTAAGGATGTCAACGCATTTGCCAAGATGACCGAAGGCACACCCCTCGGCACCCTCCTGGAGCACCTGCACGAGCTGAATGTGCATTTCAGAGGGTTTGAGGAGCATATCTAATCAAGGACGATAACAAAACAGGAAGATTTCAATGTCATTTACCTCCCTTAACTTTTGGTTCATATTTCCGTTCATCTTTGTGTTCTACTGGCTGATACCAGCCAAGTGGAACACATGGCGCAATGTGATGCTCCTTATGGCGAGCTACTTGCTCTATATGAACTGGAAACCAGCGTATGCTCTTGTGCTGCTGGGAGTTACGTTATTTACTTTCGTTGGGGGGTATTTGTTTGATAGCCAACAATTTATAAATAACAAACGCAAAAAGAATAAACTTGTTTGGCTATTCGCGTTACTTGGCCTTCTGCCTCTGCTTATTTTCAAATACTATAACTTCCTGAACGAAAGCATCGGTGTCGGTCTTGCGACCGTGGGATTGCAATTCAGCCTTCCTGGGTTAAACTTGGCAGTGCCTGTAGGCATCTCCTTCTTCACCTTTCAGGCAGTAGGATACATGCTGGATGTTTACCATGGGCGCACAAAAGCAGAAAAGAGCCTTCTGAACTATATGCTTTTCGTCTCGTTCTTCCCGCAAGTGATGAGCGGACCCATCAGCAAAGCAGAAGAGTTATTGCCGCAGATAAAAAAACTGCACAAATTTGATTATGAGCAAGGGAAGCAAGGACTCAAATGGCTTCTTTGGGGTATGTTCATCAAACTTGTGATTGCAGACCGATTGGGTTTGTATGTTGATACTGTTTACGCCAATTATATCCATTATAGTGGCTCGTCCATCTTTGTTGCTAGTCTGTTCTACACCTTGCAGATATACTGCGACTTTGCGGGATACTCATTGATGGCAATCGGTATTGCCAAGACACTTGGCTTTGACCTGATTAACAACTTCAAGCGCCCTTATCTTGCCACGAGCATTACTGATTTTTGGCGTAGATGGCATATCTCGCTCACCCGTTGGCTTACGCAATAGGTATATATCCCGATGGGCGGCAGCCGTTGCCGCAAGCCGAGAACCTATTGGAACATCTTTGTGACGTTCCTTGTGAGCGGTATCTGGCACGGAGCCAATTGGACATTTATTGTGTGGGGCTGTATGCATGGCGTGTTACAAATAATAGAGAAAGCCCTTGGCTGGCAGAAGTATGAAGGAAAGAGTTGGGCTGTGAAGTTATTGAGGATATGCATCACCTTCCTGCTGGTGAACTTTGCCTGGATATTCTTCCGTATGCCGAGCATTAGCGAAGCATGGGGTGCGATAAGTAGAATATTCACCAACTTTGGTATACCCACTCTATCCGACCTTGGCGGCTCAATCCTACTGGTTATTGCCCTGGGGTTGTTCATTCTTGCGTTCAAAGACCTGCGTGATGAGTTCTTCTGCGGCAAGATGCGCTTTCTTGAAGCAAAGCCAGTTCGTTGGGCCATCTATGTGGGACTATTCTGTATGGTGCTGATGTTCGGATCTTTGGACGGAGGCTCGTTTATCTACGTAAGCTTTTGAGCCATGAAGAGGTACATCATCAACATACTGCTCTTCTTTGCCATAGTGGCGGTGATTGACTTTGGCGTGGGGTTTGCCGGAGACTATCTGACAAATCATGCTAAAAGTGGTGACACCAAACGGACCAACGACCTCGTGATGAACGACACGCACGATGTGCTGATACTTGGCTCTAGCCGAGCACGCCACCATTACGATACGCCTTTTCTCAGTGATACGCTTGGACTGGATGTGTACAATGCCGGTTACGATGGCAATGGTGTTGTGCTGGCATACGGCCTTTTGGAGATGATTCTCGACCGCTATCAGCCGAAGATGATTATCTATGATGTCGAACCAGCATTTGATATCAACGTTTATGCAGAGGACAACAATCATAAGCGGTACATCGCGCGCCTAAAACCATACTACCGCAACAAGGCCGTTGGTGATATCATTGAGGATGTTTCCACGGAGGAGTGGTATAAGGTACACTCCGGCATGATGCGTTACAATATGAGCCTCCTTACCATGCTTACGGAAGGGATGCGCAACAGCAAAGACGGCAACAACGGCTACAGCCCATTGCAGGGCATATATGACCGTGAACCGGCAAAGGCGAACAACAAAACAGAAATTGATACGTTTAAGTTAAAGTATATAGACAAACTGATAGCATTAGCAAAGACAAGACAGATACCCATAGTGATGATTGCTTCGCCAAAATATGGCCAGGCTAACTCTACCGACATAGAGCCGGTCAAGAACCTTTGTGCAGAGAGATGTGTGACATTTTTCGATTATTACGCTGATGCTGAGTTCCAGAGTCATAAAGAATGGTTCAAAGAACCGATGCATCTTAATGCCGAAGGAGCGAGAGTTTTCTCTAAGAATATAATAATGCGTTTGCAAATTAAGTATACCGTTGAATAACAATACTTTTTCGAGGAATTACAAATTATCTGACGGATGGATACAGTATCAAAAATAGGACAATGAATACCATTAGACCAATGCATTTCGCTGCCGCCATGCATGACCTCCGCAATCGCTATGCTGGATTTCTTTCAGTCATTAAGGCCGGATTATTGACTGGACCGCAGATAAAAGAGGAACGCTATAGTCTGGAAAGAGAAGAGAAGATGATTTTGCCGGCTACGAGCAACAAGGACGTGAAAAAGGCGAGTATTGCTTTGTAAATAAAACAAGACTCGACAACAACAGGCACAGAGATATTCCAACTGGTGTCGGTTAACCTGCAATGAGATATATTTATTGATGGAAATATCAAGCTATATGAGGCGAAGAGAAATAATTCTGAGCATAGCCTTGATGCTGCTGATACCCGTATGGATGGGGATAGCCCCAGAGTGGTATGAGTGGTATGATGAAGATGGAAACGGATGGCTGCTGAAGTGGCTGTATGTTTTCCTTGATGGGCGGTGGTTAGTGAACATCCCTGTGTGCCTTACTATTGCCTATGTGTGCTATTTGTGGGGTAAAAGGATATGGATGGACAGAAATATCCGTTTCTACCGTCCGATATTAACCGTGCTGGTATTAGTTTTACTGTATTTTGCTTCAGATATGTCCTACGCGAAGGTTGTGTGGGTGTTTGATTTCAGAATGTTCTTCACGATTTTACTGTGCCTGCTATTGGTGACGATGGTTGTGAAAGTCATTTGGAGAAAGTGGCTTGGAGAATGGTGGGGTAAGAGTCGAGAGGGAAAAGCAACAGCAGAAGGGGTGAAGGATAAGAAAGTGAATGATGAGGTGCCCAAGGGCTTCTCTGATGATGACACCGAAAGTGTAAAGATGACAGATGCGTTGTGTAAATACACGAAAGAGATAGCAGATAGGCTGTTAGTGACGAACGTTAAGAAGAACTCTTTTGCTATAGGTGTGACTGGTGAGTGGGGCGTTGGCAAGACCACATTCATGGACGAGTTGAAGAAAGCCATAGGCGGCAGGGCGGAGATAGTGGAGTTTAATCCTTGGATGTGCCGTACACCCGAGCAGGTGACGAGTGACTTCTTCGCCTCGCTCCGGTATCAACTCTCTCCGAAATACAGTACTTTGTCGCGTAGCATCAAGGAATACGCCAAACTGGTGAATACAGTGACAGTAGCACCCCATCCGTTTGTCTCAGCAGAACTGCTACTACCCGTAAAGGAGGACGGCCTGTATGAGAAGAAACGAGCCTTATCGGAGCGGTTCAAGGAACTGCCCCGTCCAGTTGTGGTTGTGATAGACGACTTGGATAGGTTGGAACGTGACGAGGTTTTTGAGGTGTTGCGATTGATACGCAACACTGCAGACCTGAGCAATATGCTCTATATGGTTGCTTACGATAAAGAGTATGTGACCTGCGTATTAGAGGATAGATGCATCAAGGATGCGTCAGCCTATTTGGAGAAGATATTTCCTGTGGAGGTGCACCTGCCCAAGGTAGAGGACTATCTTATTTGGGAATTGCTGGAAACGGAGATAGAGAAACAGAACAACCTCCAAAAAGGCTTTACGGATAATTTGTTCAAAGAATTGGAAAGTGAGGACAAAGAACTAATCCTGAAGATAATTGACAATTATAGGCGAGCGAAGCGTTTTGCACGGTTGTTCATGCTTAACATGGGATATTTGTGGAGTCAGTCGAAGGGAGAAATGAAGATACTGGATGTGTTATGGATAGAACTGCTTCAGATGTATGACAAACGGACATACGATGTTCTGGCTGAAGATCCGATGAAACTTTTGTACTATGATAACGACCGTTACAAGCTGCGGAAAGGTATTCTTAGGGTTGCGGGAGAGAAAGAGGATAACAAATACATAGGTGAGAAGTTCTGGAAAGAAGAAACCCCAAAAGTCTTGGAGAAATTATTTGGAGGCTATTCAAAACCACAACGGTTGAGCATTTGTTATGTGGAGAATTATGGTAAATATTTCAGCCTAAGTGTATCACCTTTCAGACTCTCAATAAGAGAGTTGAGCGGGCTGTTTGAGCAGGGTGCGAACCCTGACGAGGTAGTAGCCAAATGGGTAGACAGTGGTAAGTATTTCAACTCTATCGCTCATCAGTTGCAACAGGTTGCAGTCAATAGCCTTAATGATGAGCAACTGAAAGCCTATCTGCGAGGTGTTTTGCACTTTACGATGGTTGTGTCTCAATATAATTCGCGACAAATATGGACATTGAGGAGGATGTTGCTGGGCGAGCGATACAAGAATGGTATTGATAAGAAAGCTCATGATATTGTGAAGGTGTGGTTTGAGGAGAAGCTGAATGAACAGAATCCGAAGGAGAGGCGGCATTTGGTTAGTCTGCTGAACAAGATGTATGTCACGACCCTCCTTGATGAAAGCGGAAAAAACGAAAACACAATTTCGCTTTTGTTAAGCAATGATGAAATTAAAGATCTGCTTATGAAGGTGATGGTGCGTTATCTCTCGCAGCATTCTGAGCTAACAGCTTTGGATGTGTTGAGAGAGGATGGTGAGCTTGCCTACCTGTTCAAGCAATGCTGCGTGATAGAGGATAATGGTATGTCATTCCAAGATTATTGTGTTTATGAACAGGTAGCTTTCGGTCCGGTGATAGCGCACTTCTCAAAAGTGAAGAACAAGCCGACTTTGGCTGAGTATGATAGTGCCTTAGGCAAGTTGTTCAAACAAGAGATGCCCGTCTTTGATGACCCTAATGATGAATATGACTACTGGGACTATATGAGCGAGACATACGACCGTAGGATGCAGGAGTATTTTGGAAGTGGATATGACAAGAAAGAAGGAGGAAGGATGGAAGAGTTTAAGGCAGAGTGCTTTGTTTAAGTAGTCGTCAGATGGATTCGGACTCCGGTGCCGTTTACATTGACAAGGCATCGTTTGGTTGCAGAGGAACTCTTAAAATTTACTTGTTTACTTCAGCTTTTGCCCGCTAATGGGTGCTGGACTGAAAAAAATATCTTTTTAAAGTCGATTCAAATAATCATAGAAAGGAGATAATTGTAAAATGCCGAAAGTATCAGTAATTATACCCATTTATGGGGTTGAAAAATATATCAGGCGTTGTGCTGAAAGCTTATTTTCACAGACCCTTGATGATATTGAATTTATCTTTATCGATGACTGTACCAAAGATAGATCGATGGAAGAATTAAGGGTGGAAATCGAAAAAAATAGCAGTCGTTTCGTGGAGATGAAATGGAAAGTGCGAACAGAGAGAATGCCGACGAACAGCGGCTTGCCCGCTGTTCGTCGGCATGGAACAACATTATGTACTGGCGATTACGTCATTCATTGTGATAGCGATGATTGGGTCTCGCCAGATATGTACCGATTGTTATACGAGAGAGCAAAGCATGATGATCTTGATATTGTTTACTGTGATTACTTTCGTAGTGATGGTGAAAAGCATATCCCTGTATCCCAGAAAAAACAGATGCCATTAATGCAAGGGCCGCTATGGAATAGGCTTGTAAAAAGGTGTTTGTATACGGATCATACAATACTATTCCCTAAAGCAAACAAAGCCGAAGATGGGGTGATAATGACACAACTATCGTATTATGCAAATAAAGTAGGGTATGTTGGCATTCCTTTATACTATTACTTCATAAATAATACCTCAATAACCGGAAATAAAACAAAAGAGAATGCCTTAAAGTGTTTTAGAGATGAATGCGAGAATGTGGAACTGAGGACGAAATTTCTAAAGAGCCAGCACAGCGAAGAAGATTATGCTTTTGATATTATGATGTGGAAATATCTGGCAAGAAGGAACCTAATTCCTTTATTAAAATATAAGGAGTTTTATCTATTATGGAAGAATACATACCCTGAAATAAATAAGGAATATCTATTAAGCCCAAACATTTCAATAATAGAGAAATTGCGATTTGTAGGAAGGATTTGTAGGGTAATCAGATAGGAAGTATGAGTATAAAAGAGAACACAAATAGATCGTTAGCTACAAACACTACATACTTATATATTAAGCTTGCAGTGACATCTATATGTAGTTTTTTTACTACGAGGTTCGCACTGCAAGCCTTGGGGGTGGTAGATTATGGACTATTTTCGGTATTGGGAAGTATAGTGTCGTTTATAGCTATACTTAATACGATAATGGTGTCCACAACAAACAGATATATTGCGGTTTCTTTAGGGAGAGGAAATATTAACGATGCAAATAAATATTTCAATGTTTGTTGGTCTATTCATCTTGCTGTGGCATTATTAACAGCACTTGTGGCTTTCCCTATTGGACATTGGTATATTAATCATTACCTGAATTATTCTGGTGACATCCATAATGCATCTATCGTTTTTGATATCACAGTTGTCGCTTCATTGTTTTCTTTTTTTACAGTGCCTTATAATGGATTACTGACAGCAAAAGAGAACTTTAAGACAGTATGCTTTCCTTCTATATTGGCTTCTATTTTTAGATTAACCATTGCGTATCTATTGGTTAATCATTTTGAATATAAGTTGTTTGTCTATGCATTCGCCGTAGCGATAACTACAATTTACCCAGGTATTCGATATATATTTTTTTGTCATAGGCATTATCGGGAAATAGTTCGTATGCGATTTGTTAGAGATAGACAATTGTACATGGAAATATTGACTTTCTCTGGTTGGGTATCATACGGGGCTATTGCTTATGTTGGGAAAGCGCAAGGAGCAGCAGTACTAATCAATCTGTTTTTTAATACCGTGATGAATACGGCCTTAGGAATCGCGAATTCAGTTAACTCAATAATTGGAATGTTTGCAAAAAGTATAGTCCAACCTATAGAGCCACAAATCACCAAGAGCTATGCTGCTGGAAATAAAGATAGAAGTGAATATCTGTTAGTGCTTGCGATCAAGTTGACTTTTTTTATGACTTTTGTCATAGCGACCCCATTTTTGGTTGATTGCCATTGGATTTTGTCTCTATGGTTAGGAACTGTTCCAGAGGAAGCTGTTGTTTTCACAATGTTGATAATTATCGACGCACTTGTTGATTCTTTAAATGCGGGAATTAAAAGCATTATTTTCGCTTCAGGAAATATTAAGTTATTTCAGATAGTGCCAAGCACACTGAAATTAGCATCCATTGTTGTTGCCTATATAGTTCTGAAAATGGGTTTTGAACCCTATTCTTTAATAATAGTGTACATTTGCTTTTCCGCTATAATTGTGATAGCAAACCAATATATTCTTAAAAGAACAATAAGTTTCGATAACAGAAAGATATTCAAAAAATCATATATTCCGTCTTTGTTAATAGTCATTCTTGCACTTCCGTGTTTTGTATTAAATGTTCCTATCCAGTCGTTTGCGAGGATACTGATTTCTTTAATATATGTTGTGATTCTTATTGTGCTAGTGGGTTTTACTCTAGAAGAAAGAAAGCATTTATTGAGATATATTAGCGGCTTGTGCAGAAAAGTAACTGGTAGAAAATAATTCTAAGACTTATAGGTGCAATACTTTGGTACATTTTAATGTTTAGGAGCCGCAAGGCGGCAGGCTAAACGAAAAAAGTCTAGTTTAACAAAAAAAGTTCATTGAAAACACTGTCAATAATGACTGCCAGAAGGATGCTGAGAGAGGGTATAATGATCCCCAAATATTGGACACGGAGTTAAGACAAACAAAAACACTTAAATTTGTTGTCGAATATGGGAAAGACATCACGCAAAAAGTACACGCCTGAGTTCAAGGCCTAAGTGGCGATTGAAGCCTACTCGAAGTCCCTCAAACGCGTCATAAAGGTTGCCGCCTGGTATCTGGATGCGGAATCGATGGACAAGTGGCAGATCTACTTCAGCATAGATGAGACGATGACCACGTACGATGTAATCAATTGCTACAAAACTCGTTTACATCTGGAATTCTGTTTTCGCGACGCCAAGTCCGCTTGCAAGGATCTCAAAAGACCGTTTTCCATTTCTTCCTGCAAGTCGATGATCCTAACGCTTATATGCTTAGCGATTAATTTGAGTGTTCGGTCTGCGACCAGACGCACAAGTTATTGACAAATTTATCAAAGAACTGGTTTTATTTACATCTAGAGCCGCATAGGCCTGGGAAAACGTTATCGAACTATTGTTGGTATAATATTAATAAAATATCGAACTGAATAATGACAGCAATATTGCTTATTGTAGGTTTATTACTCCTTAATTTAATCAAAAGAGTTAAAATGGATTTGACTTCTAGAAGAATGTTAAATCTATTTGTGATGTATTGGATTCTTTCGATTGTATTGGCAAGTCTTCACGTATATAATTTGAGAGATATTAATTCTTTTACATATGTCCTTATATATCTAAATGTGTTTTCATTTTGTTTTGGGTTTTTGTTCGTTGCTCGCAAAAGAAAGGACAACATTAGTGTGGATGTGAATGACGTTTCAAAACAGATGCTAAGAGTCTCTGATAGCGTTTTTTATAAAATAGTATTAATAGGAGCCTCCATATATACATATACCTTGCTAGTTGTTTTTTTTGGCAAGATAATGTTCTATGGGACATTGTCGGATGTTCGAACAGATTATTTTGAAGGAGAAATGTATGGGCCATTCTTTGCGCAAATCAATACGTTTATTTTGCAGCCAATATATTTAATAACACTACCAATTTTTGCATATCTCTGTTTGTATAAACGTAACTGGACTTGTCTTGTTGCAGGTTTTTACTTGTTCGGCTATGCAAGCATTTCTGGAGGAAGATTGGATTATGTTAGAATCGCAATCAGTATACTATTCATTGCTTATTGCATCCTCCGTACGTTTAAAGATAATAAACGTAGAGGATACGCAGTTGCTGTTGTTGGAGCGGTCATTATGTTTCTCTTATTAGTTCTTGTTTCAGGGGCGAGAATGGGAGAAATAGGCAATGCAAATGGCCATAGCGTGGGGGTTCAAACAGCAGCAGAACACTTAATTACATATACTGCCGGACCTATAGCTGCTTTTGATTATAGTATTGAAAACGATTATTCTAAATTTGTTAATGGTTATCAATACGGGAACTTGACACTGACGCAAGTTATATCCGCTATTAATCTATTTACGTCTCGTCTTGGTTTTAGATTCCCGATTGCATTGGATACGTTTGTAGAATACAAACAAGAAATGTATATATCTATTGCGCCAGATCTCAATTATTGGAATGCCCTATACACCTCCAACCTTTACTTTTTTAATGATTTTGGTGTGTTTGGTGTTATTCTTTTTCCTTTTCTTTTTGGATTACTGATTAGTTCGCTTATCAACAAGATGTATAAATATAATAGTTTTCCGTTGTTAGTAATACTGTGCTTTTGCTTTTGGTGTATGATGTCATCAGTCCTTGATTATTTTTTTGTATCGCCATATGTTTTTATCACTCTGGTAATACTATATATCATTGGAACTCGGAAAAAGTACTTGTTAAACAGAGTGGCTAAAAAGTTATCATGAGTCACATTACATATAGTCATTTTTACATGAAGTCCGCTTGTCTTCGCTTCTGCGTATTATCATTGATCTTGCCCGCCAGTCTTTTAGCTGATACTCCCGTCGTGCAAAGTACATTGCGGGGAAAAGAGTTGCGTAACGATATAGTATCACTCGAAATATCAACCAACACAGAGTTGCTTTCATGCTTGGAGATCGCCACAGAAACCGACATCGCAGCACACGATCACAAAAAAATATCATCGGTAAAAATAGAGAACGGGAGAAAAATCGATGCGACAAAAGTGACCCTGAGCGGCTTCATCTTGCTCATTACGATAGACCACGAGACCATTGATGTAGACAACATAGCAAACAAAGACTATTTCACCTTCGAAGTGTTATCCCTTGGAATATGCCACAAAGTATATGTCCCTGATGATGTGGGTTATCTTGGAGCAAAGGCCATTGCATACGACCAGATAATGGTCTATAACGGTTTCAGAATAGACGACATTGACAAGATACCTGCTTGAGGCGAAATATGAAGGAATATACAGCGTACAGTAGGCTGAGAATGGGCAATTACTTCACGGAAAGGGTGAAGTTCATTTTGCGAAAGGGACAATACGAGTATAAGTTGATAAACAAGAATGGAATATAGGCTTCGATAAGGTCGTTTATTTCAGAAGCAAACTTTAGAGACATTGACGAGTTCCAGTTGCCAGGCCAGAACCCGTTCAAACGACAAAAGCTATTCATTAGGTTGGAAAATCTTTATTCGTCTAATTGTAGTGAGTCAGTGCCATTGATTCATTTTGACGAGAAGAAAGGACTTGTCGGAATAGAAACTTGAGAAGACTATTTCTGCACCAGTAAACATAAAAAAACAACCTGGCGTTATGCGTGACAATTAAAGTTAATGGCAAAGAGTCGAAAGAAGTTGTTTGCGAGAGATTACGGATAGGATTGTAGTCAGGTTTTGCGGATTATGTGGTCAGAACCAACTCTGATGGGTGGAAGGACATTGTGCTATCTGATTCGGATAATGCCGATATTCCGGATTTGCAATTCAAAGTGATGGAAGATCAAGATATACAGATGCATCGGACAACGGCTGATTTCATAAAGATATCTTCGCTTCAAGTCTATTTGAGCGGTGATTATCCTTGGTCAGAATAAAAGAAATTGTCGCAGTGCATCGGATACTCAACGCCTTGACCAATCCAGTTGTCGTGTGCAGGAATGCTTCGATTACCTTCCCCGCGGCAATCAAAAGCGGAGACTATATAGAATATCAGGTGGGAGACAGTAATACCAAATTATGTGACAGTCAGGGCAATGCAAAAGAATTTGCGGCAGTCAGAAAAGGAGATTAGAGTTCCTAAAGGCTCTTTGCAATATCTGTCGCAGGAGATTCCGCCTCGGAGAATATGCCCGCACAGGTTGTATTGACCGTGGGTGTTAAAGGAGATTTTATCAGAAATTGAGTCGTCATGTTTTATTTTATGCCAGGAACATATCTGCCCAATACGGCAGCGACAAACCGTTGTCTTGCCTATCTGCGACACTTGTCAGAGCAGCAGATAGATACGAGTGTTGTGTTCTTCTCACCGAACGGTGAGAGGACAACGATGGCTGCCATGCCATACATCAAGGTTTATGACCTGTGGAAGAGTTATGCTTTCAAGAAAGGTGCGTTGAGCTATCTGTCACTCCTTTGGAATTTATTGCTATTCCGCTGCCGACTTAAAAAAGGCGATGTGGTTTACTGCTACGAAAACGTACAGTACTGGAAACTGTTCTTGAAGAAGGGTGTACGGGTGTATTCGGAATATACTGAGAACCCGGATGTGATAGGACTCGGAGGCCGGTTCCTCCACACTTCAAAACAACGGTTTGAAGCGTTTAGCAAGAAGCTTACGGGAATGTTCGTCATTTCGACCGCATTGAAAGAATACTTTCAGAGCCGGGGGATGGAAGAGAGCAGAATACATATCATTAACATCATAGTGGATGACAAACGTTTTGAAGGCATAGAGAAAGAGGCAGTCAGTGAGCCCTATATAGCATACTGCGGTTCGGCATATAACAACAAGGATGGGGTTGATCAGCTCATACGGGCATTTGCGCTCACGCACAAAGTTCATCCTGATATCAAATTATATATCATTGGTGCGAGCCCCAGAAAAGATCAAGAATGTTCAAATGTGCAACTGGCAGAAGACCTCGGGGTAAGGAACTCAATAGTATTTATCGGACAGATTCCGTCGGAGAAGATACCGCAGATGCTGAAAAACGCCAGAATGCTGGTGCTTGACCGCCCGCAGAATGTGCAGGCTCAATATGGCTTCCCGACAAAACTTGGGGAATACCTTTTGACGGGTAACACTACCGTGCTGACGAGAGTAGGGGATATGCCATTGTTCTTGAAAGATAAAGTATCAACCATTTTTGCGCAACCGGATGACCCGACTGATTTTTCCGAGAAGATGAACTGGTGCCTCGAAAATCCGGAAGAGGCAGCAGCCATCGGGGAGTGCGGGAAGGAAGTGGCCTTGCAGCATTTCAACTACAGGATTGAGACCCAAAAAATGGTTGAGATAATGTTGAAACACGATAAATAACCCAGAAATATGAATACGGCAAAGATAAAGGCCCCTGAAAGTCAGCGTTCTGTGCGAGTTTACGACTTTTTCGTAAGAGAAAGGCTCAGGGAATGGTGGCTGAATAGCAAGATGTATAAGTACCTGACATATAATGCGTGTTCATCGTTGGCAGAGGAGAAGGCGGCAGAGTTGTTGGGACGGGAGAGACTTCTCACGCGCTCGCACTTTTGCCGTATTCGTATCGATGGAGGAGAAGAATTGGTTGATACGATGGCTTTTTTTGCCGAAGGCGTTGATGTGAGGGTTCTGAAAGATACTTGTCAAGAGGTCTTTACGCCTGAACTTGCCAGGGAGGTGTTGAATTAGAATGTTATATATGCCATCTGTTACGGGAAAGACCATCGTCCGAGGAATTACACCATCGTGTTGAACGAAGGATGTAAGGCAGTGTTGGTATGTAGCTTTGACAATGATTTTTCTTGGAGCTTTTCTCCTTTTTGCAGTGCAGCATTCACTACTTACGAGGGGGCTTCTCCAATAATCGAACAGGGTGGAATCGTTGTTTGTTAGATATACGGTAGAATAATTGCTTCGTCTCTCTGAGAAAGACATAGTGGATGCCCTTTTAGCCTATCTGGGCCGCAATCAGGTTAATGTATGTTGGAAACGAATCAAGGTACTGCAAGAGGCAGTACGAAAGACAAAGTTCAAATATGATGACTGGAAAGAAGAGGCGGTAGCGGAAGAACTGTCTGGGATGTATGGCAGAACTTTCTATGCTGTGCTCTAGGAACTCTGCGAAGCAATCAAAAAAGGAACAAGATAAACCAAGCGTAATGAAAATACTCTTAATAGACAATGCGGGTCTTGTAAGCAAGGAAGGCCGTTTTTGCTGTGTGGAAGGCACAGGTAAGTTTGCTGCCGAACTGGTGGAACTGGGCAATGAGGTTACCATGTACGGCCAGAAACTTGAGATGCCCAGCAGTGTGTCGGTATTCGACATCGAGTCTCACGGTATAAATACCGCTGGACTTTGGCGAAAGAAGAACAAGTTGCTGAACTATCTGGTTCTGTACTGGAATGCCATGGGGCATATTCGCAGGTCGGACTTCGTGTATATCTTCTACCCGAATAATTTCCGGTTTCTGGCTTTCGTCTGCTCCCTGTTTGGAACGAGATATGGCCTTTATGTGCGTGGAGACGAACATTTGGAGGATGGCGTGTCGAAGAAAATATACAAACGAGCTTCAGTGGTGCTGACAGTCTCCCAGATGTTTACTGATATGGTTAACAATGTGACTGGCAGCAAGAAGGCGGAGAACATCAGGCCAATGTTAAGCTATGATGACTCGGACGTGGTTTATGACCGTGAATATGCAAACAAGGAAAAGTATGATCTGCTGTTCCTCTGCCGTATAGAGAAGGCCAAGGGATTACTGCAATTGATGGAAGCGCTGGCGAAGATGAAAACGACGGAAAGTCACACTTTCCACCTTAATGTGGCTGGCGATGGTGATTATCTGGAGGAAGCAAAGACGGAGTGCAAACGGCTTGGGCTGGAGGATGAGGTGTCGTTCCTGGGTGGTATCTATGACAACCAGCGGAAAGCAGACCTATACAGGAAAGCTGATGTTTATGTGTTGCCCACCTACTATAACGAAGGATTTCCACGTACTTTGTATGAGGCTATGATATTCGGGACGCCGGTTCTTACTACGATTGTGGCGGGGATAGGTGCCTTGATGAAAGATCGCGAGAATTGTTTAAGTTTGGAACCGAAGTCGGAGGATAACATCGTGGAGACCCTGACATATACTTTTAATCACTATGAAGAAATGGGCAAGCTGGCAAAGAACGCTGCAATTATGGTGGCTAAAGTGGTTGACCACAATCGTCCGAGCCATGCCCGTCAACTATACGATAAAATCAAGAAATATGGAAAATAATATTTGGAACAAAAGACTGGCAGGGGTGCCGGGAGCAGTTGGGATAGCCTTTTCTATTGTCTGGACAAAGGTGGCCAACTGGTGTGCAACACACGCCATGATTGGAAACATAAAGCGTCATGGGAAGCATGTGATCGTGATGCGAGGATGCATCTATCGCTATCCGCAGTGGATAGAGTTGGGCGATGACGTGATTATTGGCAGGGATGCAACGCTGACAGCTGAGGTGTGAAAGGAATACGACAACCCGATGGGGGAGGGGTATTTGTTTATACGCCAAGGAGTTAGCATAGGTGATGATTGTAAAATAGATTTCTCGGGCGGCGTGACGATAGGTAAACAGGCGCACGTTGCCCACCATGTTCAGATTACTACTCACGACCACGGATACGATTACAGAAATCAGCCTATAGGCAAAGCTCTTGAAATAGGTGAGGGTGCATTCATAGGTTCCCATAGTGTCATACTGCACAACTGCAACCGAATCGGCAAAAATGCCGTGATTGGAACAGGAAGCATTGTGACCAAGGATGTGCCAGACGATGCCATAGTGGTGGGAAATCCCTCACGGATAATCAAGTATGTGACTCAGGACTGATTCTTAACGAGTTCGTGTTAACGTGAATCTCTGAATATATCGGACGAATAAACATTAATAACGAACTATATGAATCAGTTAATTAAGAAGAGTGTTAAGAAACCGTATCTGATTTTGCCCTACTGCTGGCAGAAGTGTTCAAAACTAATTGGCTCGGATGAGTTGTACTTGAAGGTGTACTACAGGCTGGCCATAGGAAAGAAACTCGACTTGGAGCATCCTAAGACCTTTACGGCCAAGTTGCAATGGCTGAAGTTGCATAACACCTCAGAGCTGTGTACGCAACTGGTGGACAAATATCGTGTGCGTGAGTTCATTAAGGAGAAGCTGGGTGAGGAATATCTGATACCGCAACTCGGAGTTTGGAAACATTTTGATGAGATAGATTTCGACAGTCTGCCCGAACAGTTTGTGCTGAAGACCAATCACGGAAGCGGCGGTGTGGTAATATGCAGAGATAAAGGCAAACTGGACAAGGCTGCCGCACGCAGGAGACTTGAATGCAGCTTAAAGAAGAATTATTTCTGGGTGGGCAGAGAATATCCCTATAAGAATGTCCCGCCACGGATTATAGCAGAGAAGTTCATGCAGGACGAAGCCGGAAATCCGCCTGTGGATTACAAGTTCTTCTGCTTTAATGGAGAGCCCAAGGTTTTGTTTTATGCTTCGGAGCGTTTCAATAAGGAAGGACTGGCACCAAAATTTGACTATTACGACATGGAATTGAATCATCTGCCAGTACGGAGCAAGGGTCATCAAAATGCGGAAAAACTTTTGGAGATGTTTCCGCAGTTTGAGCAAATGAAGGAGATTGCCCGTCAGTTGAGTCAAGGCTTCCCTCATGTCAGGGTGGACCTGTATCTGATTGATGGTAAGATTTATTTCGGTGAAATGACTTTTCATCATGACGGAGGACTTGTACAATTTGAGCCAGAGGAGTGGGATGAGAAATTTGGTGAAATGATAAACCTGCCTATCGATGAATAAGTTTTGGAATGGTAAAGTGCTTGGCGTTCCTCACGCTTTAGGGTTGTTCCTTGGCGCTGTGTTCCGCAAGACAGGCTGCAAAATCTCTACACTATTCTACAAGTGGAACATGGGGAAATGCGGAAAGGGAGTGCTATTGATGCCTGGACTGAAATTCAGGAATCCAAGGACGATTGAAATAGGTAACGGTGTCTGTATAGGGAGAAACGTCACGTTGTCGAACGAAGAGATACCTGCAGGCCGTCTGATAATGGAGGATGGTGCCAGCGTCGACTTTGGTTGTTTCATCGATTACTCCGGTGGGGTAACGATGAGAAAAGGTGCACACATCGCCTGGGGCGCGTATATCTCCACCCACGACCACGGCTATGACTATCGTAATAAGCCAGTTAGCAAGCCTTTGGAGATAGGTGAGAATGCCTTTGTGGGGGCGAAGAGCGTGATACTTCACAACTGCAATCGTATCGGCAGGAATGCCGTAATAGGTACGGGCAGTATTGTGACCAAGGATGTTCCTGATTATACTATAGTTGCCGGAAATCCGGCAAGGATTATCAAATATCTTAACGAAAACGATTAAACATAATTTTACAGATGAGAATATTATTCCCGCTTGACCTTTTCTATCCGTCCAAAGTAGGAGGACCTGCCAATACCTTGTACTGGCTTTGTAAGGCGTTGGTAAGGAATGGTCACGATGTAACCGTTGTGTCCACCCAGCGAGGTATAGATAAAGGGAAGGTCGAGATTGACAAGTGGGTAGATGTAGATGGGATAGCTACAAGGTACTGCGGGTCAGAATCAAAGATTTCTTTTTCGGTCATCCGTCATTCTATTAAAAAACTGAAAACATCAGAAGTGATTGTCTTCAGTTCCATCTGTTATCTGCCGAACTTTTTCATCGCCCTTGCTGCTGGAATTCGAAAAAAAAGGATTGTGTGGTCGCCAAGGGGAGAACTGTTTGATACTGCGATTGGAGGAAGTCGTGGGAAGAAGATGTACTTTGCCTTGTTGCGAATGTTGCTTGGCAATCGAATTCTTTTTCATGCCACGTCAGAAGAGGAAAAGTCAACCATAGAAAGGTACTTCCCGAACTCCAAGGTGGTGATTATTCCCAACTATATGGAGATGCCGGAGCGTCAGACGGTGGAATCAAGCTACGGATGCTTTCTATATGTAGGGAGAATTGCCCCTATCAAGGCATTGGAAAGGTTAGTTGAAGGTCTCTCGCTGTCAAAACTCTTCAGAAACTCTCAATATAAGTTCAAGATGGTAGGTGGCGTTGAAAAGCAGTTTGAAGAATATTATAAAGGGCTGTTGGCGCAAGTAGAAAGACTTGGATTGAGTGACAAGGTGGAGTTTGTAGGAAGTCTGACAGGTGAAGATAAGTTTAAGGCATACGCTGCCGCCCGCTATTCCTTTTTGGTATCGAACTCCGAGAATTTTGGTAATGTGGTTATAGAGGCCTTGTCGCAAGGGACTCCTGTAGTGGCGTCAACCGGAACACCTTGGTCGAGACTGCCGGTTGAAGAGGCTGGATTCTGGATACAGAATACTCCTAATGCAATAGCAGAAACGGTGGATTACATTATCTTACAATCTAATGAAGAATATAATTCTTACAGACATGGTGCGTTGAACTACTCTAAGGAGTTTGATGTGTATGAGCATGTCGATGAGTGGGAAAAGATTCTGAACCAATGTGTGTAACTGATGAAAATACTATTTGTCTGTCAATACTTTTATCCTGAGGTGTTCAGGGGGAACGACATAGCGTTCCACTGGGCAGAGGATGGGCACGAGGTGCACGTGGTTTGTGGGGTGCCAAACTACCCAGACGGGGTGTTCTATCAAGGATATGGATGGTTTAAGAAGCGTCACGAAGTGGTGAATGGGGTGAAGGTGATTCATCTCCCCATCATCCCCCGCGGAAACAACAAGATTATGCTGATGCTGAACTATTTCAGCTACTTGATTGTGGGGTGGGTGTATATGTTGTTTCATGCGCTGTTCCATAAGTATGATAGGGTATTTGTGCAGCAGTTGAGTCCTGTGATGATGAGTGCTCCTGGGGTGTTGTATAAGAAGCTCCGGCGTGTGCCACTTTATACGTGGGTGCTGGACTTGTGGCCGGAGAGCCTGACGGCAGCAGGGGGTATCAATAATAAGTATGTGCTGGCGTTCTTCAAGCACTATGTGAAGAGTGAGTATAAACATTCGGACAAGATACTGATCAGTTCGAGGAGCTTTGAGAAGAGCATACTCGAATATGGGGATTACAAGGATAAGATTGTGTATTATCCACAGTGGAGTGATGCTTCGCCTAACGATAACATTAACAAAAATGATAACCTGCCTGAACTGCCAGAGGGGTTCAAGTTGATGTTTGCTGGTGCGGTTGGGGAGGCTCATGGGTTTGAGTGTACGATGGAGGCGGCACGGCTGACGAAGGAACATAAAGAGATTAAGTGGGTGATTGTAGGTGACGGACGTAAGTTGGAATGGGTGCGTGAGTATGTGAAGGAGCATGGGCTGGAGGGAACGGTCTATACGCTTGGGCGGTTCCCGGCTGAGGCGATGCCGTGGTTCTTCGGTCAGGCGGATGTGATGCTAGTAACGCTGAGTGATGATCCGTTGTTCAAGTTGTATGCTCCGGCCAAGATTTCTTCGTATATGGCAGCAGGGAAGCCCATCGTAGCAGTGCTGAATGGCGAAGGGGCTGAGATGATTCGTGACGCGGGTTGTGGATGGACGCTGGCTGCGGGAGATGCGGAAGGGTTTGCGAAGTTGGCTATTGACCTTTCAAGAGAAGATGCCTCGGAATTGGCCGCAAAGGGCGCAAATGCTGCAAAATACTATGACGAGCATTTTGTGAAGGAAAAGTGCTTGAAGAAATTGGATGACTTAATGGGCATAGTTTGAACGCTGATGGATACGAGTTTACATCAATTATTCATACAATTGTTGAGAGTGGGAATCGGAACTCCGGAGTCGGCTATATTACCTGAGAGTGTGGATTGGAAGGCCCTGAAGAGGCTGTGTGCTGAGCAAGGCCTGCTTGCGGTAGTCCTAGATGGAATGGATAGGCTGAGCAAGAATCTCATAAATGGATCGAATCAGATGCCAAAGAGGGTGCGGCTGGAGTGGATTGGGGAGGTGCTGCAGCAGGAGCAGGTGAACGCAATCCAGCAGAAGGCTGCAGGGGAGATGGCTCTGCTATTCCATGAGAACGGCATCAGGACGTATGTGCTGAAAGGGGCGGTGATTGCGGAATGTTATCCGAGACCGGAGCATAGGAGCAGCGTGGACATGGACTGCTTCCTTACGGAAGCAAACGAAAACGATAACGAAAATGTTTGGGAGAGGGGAAACAGGATTGTGGAGGATGCGGGATTTGAGGTGAAGAGGGATTTTTATAAAAACAGCACCTTTTTCTTTCCTAGACTGACAGTGGAGAACCATAAGTTCTTGACTCCCTTTCGTGGAAATAAGCGGCTGAAGAGCTTGGAACGGCTGCTGCAGCGGTTTATCAAGGAAAACGATAACAAGTTCGACGGAACGTATCTATATCGGCCTCCTGTGATGGTGAGTGCGCTGTTCTTGATAGAACACGCATATTCGCATTTCCTGCATGAGGGATTGACGTGGAGAATGGTGCTGGACTGGGTGATGTTCTGCCGGAAGCACAGGGAGGAGCTGGACTGGAATGTTTTTGAAGGATATGTGGATGAGTTCGGGTTCAGGAGGTTCTATGACTCCTTCTCACGATTAGGACAATATCTCATCGGAGAAGTTCAAGATATCAAGAGTTTAAGCGAGCAAGAACGGAGGATGCTCAATGATATTTGGGCTCCGCTTGATTTGCATGAGACGGTGACGGGAGTGAAAGGGAAACTGGCGTTGGCCGGAAACACGTGGAGAGCGAGGTGGAAGTACCGTGATTTCACGGATATATCGTGGCTCAAAGCATTATGTATTCAAGCAAATGGGTTTCTATTTGAGAAGGAACCGATGTTGGATTAAGATAAACTGTGAATAATCGTAGGCGATTGGCTAGTGGCATACTGTTCGAGCACTTGAATTCTGGACTATAATCATAGATGTAAAGATGGCCCTTATGAGCCACAAGGAATGGAGGATATATTGAAATAAAAATTGTTCGAGAAATATACATTGAGTATGAAGATTCTTGTAACTGGCGCGAAAGGGTTTGTAGGAAAGAACCTGTGCGCGCAATTGAAGAATATCCGGGATGGCAAAGCTCGCAATTATGGCGTGACAATCACGGATGTGTATGAATATGATCTGGATTCGACTCCGGAAGAGTTGGATGCGTGGTGCGCTCAGGCGGATTTCGTGTTCAACTTGGCAGGGGTGAATAGGCCGCAGAATACGTCGGAGTTTATGGATGGGAACTTCGGGTTCGCCTCGACGCTGCTGGATACGTTGCGGAAGCACGGGAATGCTTGCCCAGTGATGCTTAGCAGTTCTCAGCAGGCGTCGCTTACGGGGCGTTTTGGCAATTCCGAATACGGGCGCTCTAAGAAGGCAGGGGAGGAGTTGTTCCTTCGTTATGGCGAGGAGACGGGTGCCAAGGTGCTGGTGTATCGCTTCCCGAATCTGTTCGGCAAGTGGTGCCGGCCCAATTACAACTCTGCCGTAGCCACTTTCTGCAATGCGGTAGCCAATGACTTGCCGTATACGGTGAATGACCCGACGGTGGAGTTGGAATTGCTGTATATCGATGACCTGGTGGATGAGATGATTGCTTGTCTGCGGGCCGAGGAGCATCGCTGTGAGTTTGAGGGGCTGGATGTGATTCCTTCTGCGTCGGGGCGATACTGCTATGTGCCGGTGACGCACAAGGCGACACTGGGGGAGATCGTGGACCTGCTGAATCAGTTTGCCGCGCAGCCATCGACCTTGATGATTCCTGAGATTCCGGCAGGGTCGTTTGCCAAGAAACTGTACTCGACATATTTGAGCTATCTGCCGCAGTCGAAGGTGGCCTTCTCGCTTAAGATGAATGTGGATGAGCGGGGGTCATTCACGGAATTGGTGCACACCCATAACGCCGGGCAGGTATCCATCAATATCTCAAAGCCCGGCATCACTAAGGGCCAGCATTGGCACAATACTAAGTTCGAGCAGTTCATCGTGGTCAAAGGCCACGGCCTCATCCAGCAGCGTAACCTCAATGACCCTGAAGGCAAGGTTTTAGAATGGGAAGTCTCCGGTGACAATATCCAGGCAGTTCACATGCTCCCAGGCTACACGCACAATATCATCAATTTGTCCGAAACTGATGATTTGGTGACGGTGATGTACTGCAATGAGATATTTGACCCTGGCAAACCGGATACCTTTTTCGAACCGGTGAAATAGGTCTGTTTTCGAACGAATTGAGTAAATTTGCACAGAGATTTGAGTAAAATGATAATTTAATATGGCACAATTCAAGAATAACGGGAAGCTGAAACTTCTCATCATCGTAGGGACGAGGCCGGAGATTATTCGTCTGGCGGCCGTCATCAATAAGTGTAGGGAGTATTTCGACTGTCTGTTGGCTCACACTGGGCAGAACTATGACTACAATCTCAATGGGGTGTTCTTTAAGGACCTCAAATTGGCAGATCCTGACGTGTATATGGAGGCCGTGGGTGCAGACCTGGGCGAGACGATGGGCAACATCATCGCCAAGAGCTATCAGCTGATGGTTGAGGTTCAGCCGGATGCGGTACTTGTTTTAGGAGACACGAATTCGTGTCTTTCGGTCATCGGTGCCAAAAGGCTCCATATCCCGATTTTCCACATGGAGGCCGGCAACCGCTGCAAGGACGAATGCCTGCCGGAGGAGACCAATCGTCGTATCGTTGACATTATTTCAGATGTAAATATGGCGTACTCCGAGCATGCTCGCCGGTATCTGGCGGACTGCGGATTGCCTAAGGAGAGGACTTATGTAACTGGTTCCCCGATGGCAGAAGTGTTGCATAATAACCTAGCGGAGATTGAGGCCTCGGACATTCATGCTCGTCTTGGCTTGGAGAAAGGACGGTATATTTTGCTATCTGCTCATCGCGAGGAAAATATCGATACTGAGAAGAACTTCCTGTCTTTGTTTAATGCAATTAATCAGATGGCGGAGAAGTATGACATGCCTATCCTGTACAGCTGTCATCCTAGAAGTCGTAAGCGTCTTGAGGCTTCAGGCTTCAAGCTAGACAAGCGTGTCATTCAGCACGAACCTCTTGGATTCCATGATTATAACTGCCTCCAAATGAACGCCTTTGCAGTGGTGTCTGATTCTGGTACTTTACCAGAAGAGTCTTCGTTCTTTACTTCGATTGGCCATCCGTTTCCAGCCATCTGCATTCGTACATCCACCGAGAGGCCGGAGGCTATTGATAAAGGTGATTTCATCATCGCCGGTATCGACGAAAAGTCGCTTCTGCAGGCGGTGGATACGGCTGTCGAGATGAACAAGGCTGGTGACCACGGCATTCCTGTGCCGGATTATGTGGACGAGAATGTATCTACCAAGGTCGTAAAGATCATACAGTCTTATACGGGAATTGTGAATAAGATGGTGTGGAGGAAGTTTTAAGAAGCATCTATTTCATAATCACTCGAAAGACGAGCAGTGGCTAAAGAAATACCGGGAAGTGAAGGCTTTCATCGAAACTCATCACCGCAATCTTTCCAGCCACAGCCCCAAAGAACAAGGGTAATATTGCAATTGGTTCAAGCATAACAAGAAATTACTGAATGCTGGAGAGATGAAAGAAGACAGAGTGGTTTTGTTTGAGGAATTGATGGAAATGGGGGAGAAGTATAGGAGGGTGAATCAGTATGAGTAACTGGTTAGCCGTATTAAAAAACGGATAGTGATTTGCACCTGATAAGGAACGTATTATCTTGGACTTAGGCTCTTTGAATAATGAAAGACGGAGATTACAATTACGCCGATGCATTTAAGAAAATGATGCTTCAGAAGGAGCATCATAGATCTTATGAGGTTATTGTGGCGGATTTGCAGAATGAGTTAAGACCTGTCAAGGAGGAGTCATTTCTCATACATGCGATGAGGATGATTCTTGAATTGGATTTCAGGTCAACGTCTCCGCTATATCAGCATCTTCAATCTCCCATGAGGCAAACCCTTTATATGATGGATGTTTACTATTCCATTGTAGACAGAGAGGAGTCAGTTGAGATGGATAATGAACGATGGGATAGGATTGCTGTTCTTCTTGATGAGATTGAGACGACTTATTTCATCAACATCGGGTTTCCTAATGATGGTGATATCTTTCATGATGATCGGGATGAGCAAATTGAGGTGGCGTTGTCCACATTCATGGGGTATTTCGGTAATGCCCTTTTGAACTATGAGGAACAGACTTACGACAGAATACAAAGGTATCTTAAGCCATACGATTCATATATTCAATCTCACTATGGTTTTTCTGTGGATCAGGCTTTGTCATTTATTCTTCACGTCAGAAAGCTTAACAACGACAAGTTGAACGAGCTTATCCATCTTTACGCAGATACTTATTCCTTCTATGCGTCTCATCCGGAAGAATGGCAAAAACTTACACAACGGTTCATTGACCGGGGTGTGACAGATCCTAACGATTGGCGGAATCAACCGGAGTTAAGTGGGATGATGAAGACCTTGACGACAAACCCTGGTGAAATCCATCTTCATTCTCGGGAGGAACTTTTGGATGTGGAGATTGACAGTACTGTCCTTCAAAGGATTCTTGAGTTCTTTTCCTATGATAAGGAATCGATAAAAGGTCAGACTGTTTATTTTGCAAATAAGCATCATTCTGAATCTCATCCTCTTATACAGATAGGCGACAGATATGTGTGTCCAATTAATAAGTTTCTTCTAGAAGGGATGTTCTATCGCATGGATAATGAGTTGATGCGTGATAGTAAGGTTGGCCAGAAGTATAAACAGGATAAGGACAAAGCTTTTGAGAAGAAGGTGGAAGAATTGTTCCGGGACTTCTTTCCATCAAAGACAAAGATCTTTACCAACTATAGTGTGGATGGTGTATCGGAGAATGATTTGTTGGTGTTAATAGGTGATAGTTGCATTATTGTAGAAATTAAGAACTGCGGTTTCCGTGAACCTTTACGTGATCCTCTCAAGGCTTTCCCGCGTATCCAAAGGGATTATTCCAATGCCATTCAATTGGGATATGAGCAGTGCAGGCGTGTTGAAGATGTATTGCTTTCAGGGAGAGATATAGACATCCTTGATGCTGCCAATAAGAAAAAAGTTCATTACCATCAGAAGAGCAAGAATATTGTCAATGTATGGTCAATCGTAGTCACGGATTTTAAGTATGGAACTATTCAGACTGATCTTTCCTCATTACTGAAGAAAGATGAGGATGCCTTGTTCCCGTGGTCTGTGTGTATTGATGATATTGAAGCTTTCTTCTTGTTGATGCGTAAATTGCTGAAAGGTATCGCATCAAATCGCTTCATCGAGTTCCTGGATTACAGAGAGCGGCTTCATGGACATGTGCTTTGCTCCGACGAACTGGAAATCTGTGGTTGGTATCTGAATGATAGAGAACAGTTTAAAGAGTATGCAGACAGGGAATCCCTAATCAATACGACCCCCAATATGGGAACCATTTTTGACGCCTACTATCGTGTGGGCCTTGGCTTCAAGAATGAGTTTGATATGGTGCACAAGAGACATTATCAATTACCGGACTATCCACGGCAATTCGCGCTGAAAGAAATAACGGGAGAAGAACTGTCCAAGGACGAATGATAACTTTCTGTTGATTATGAACGATACAGTAGTAAACCAATACGGAAACCACCCAGTATACTTCGGAAACGTAAACGGGGATGTATACATGAACTCATCTGGCGGTAGTGTTGATTACCGTCAGATTTTTCATGATATATCCACGGACCTGCGTGTATGGAGGTCGGTGCTATATGAAGAGAAGCATATTCCCCGTCAGCAAACAGACGTCCTTCTCTCCTGGATTAATACTGACTTTGAGAAGGATAAGGAACGGGTAGCTATTCTGGTTGGGGCACCTGGATCTGGAAAGTCTGTGGTGATGCGTGACTTGCTGGAGCAGCTGGAGGGTAAGGAAGATACTTGGGTGCTCGGACTAAAGTCAGACCAGATTGGATTTGAATCCATGGAGTCGTTAGCATCGCAAAATGGGATATCTCGCCGTATGGAGGATGTGATTCGTGAGTTAGCGCGCTCTAAAGGCTCAAAGCGGGTTGTTTTGCTTGTGGATCAGATTGATGCCTTATCTCTTACTCTGTCATCTAATAGAAAGCCTTTACGCTCCATTCTGCGCTTTATTCAGAATGTACAGTCGGAGGATAAGGTGCGTGTCGTGGTATCTTGTCGGCCGTATGATTTGGAGTATGACCCTTACCTGGAACAGTTTCAATTCGGTACCAGGGTGCAGATGGATCCCTTAAAGCCGGAGGTAGTAGAAGAAGTACTGAAAACAAATGGGCGGCATGCTATACCTCAAGGCACAAATTTGTTCAATACTCTTCGAACTCCATTGTTTTTGTACCTGTTTTTGAAATTAAAGGAGAATAATACTCTGGATGTTCAACTGACAGAACACGGATTATATGACTGCTTATGGGCGCAAAGTATTGAAGGTGATTTGAATCTGGATTCGGGCCGGGTTGATTACCAGCGTCTGTTGGGGCTTTTGGATCAGATTGCGGGGCGGATGTACGATTCCCAATCTTTAACGCTCAGTAAACGTGCAATTGACTCCTGTTTTTCTTATGAGTTGGACTACTTGTTGCACGAAGAGTTTTTGCTTCAGGTTTCTGAGAACAGGATACAGTTCTTCCATCAGTCTCTTTTCGATTATGTTTTTGCAAGGCGTTTTGTGGAACGGGGAGATGACTTGTTGGCCACTATAAAGGACAGACATCAAGGCCTATTTATAAGGGCTTTGGTGAAGTCTGTCCTTGCATTCATGAGAGAAACCCCGGAGAAGTATCTGAATACCGTGCGCAGTATTTTGTTTGAAAAGGACACCGCTGGCCGTGATGTGTATCGCTACCATCTTAAGATGCTAATCTTGTCCATGATGGGTTATTCGGTTAATCTTAGTCCCGCAGAAATAGTCTTCGTACGCGATGAGATTTCGGCAGACGCACACCTCAGGGATGTGTTCATCAAGGGAATCCGCTCTAAAGAATGGTTCTCTGCAATCAAGGGAATTATTGACCATACTGGAGGCTGGAAATCTATGTCGGAGAAGGATTGTCTGCTTATGGTCGGCGTTTGCTCGCGAATTATCTTTTCGGAACAGCGTGAAGTGCTTGACTATTTCAATAGTTATTATGCGGATGATATATCTCCGGAGATTCGTCATGGTGTTGTCAATACTCTTAATTCTTTTAGGCCTGATTATGAGAATGTCGCACTTGCCGAATCCTTGTATGATAAGATCATCCGTGAAAGTGGGGACATTTCTTTGAGCAATCTCCTATCCAACATGGTAGACTTGGATCCTGACTTTGTCCTGAGCCGTTTACGTAAGGTGGTTTCATTCGCCATCGATGTCTATAAAAAGAAGAGAAGCGGTATAGACATCCAGCTTAATCACGAGCTTGAATACATATATGAAAAGCTATATGAGCAGTACCCAGATAAGTGTTATGACGAGTTCTTGTCGATAGTACTTGAAATCTGTGACAAAACGAAATTGAAGAAGCAAAAGGATACCCTGGTCTGGAGTCGAGCCTATTGGATGTTCAAACCTATCAGCAATCCAAGGATAGGTTATAAGTTTGCTGATGATATTCTAAGTCTAGTCATAGCAGAAACAGAGAAACGCGCCAAGGAAGAAAGTAAGGATGTTGTTCTCTTGGTTAAGAGGTTGAACAAGTCAAAGTTCGACACAGTCAGACTGATTCCCGCATGTGCTTTTGTCGCTAATCCGTCGTTGTTTAAGGCGCAAATTTTGGCGGTGTTCACGGATACATGGTTGCTCTCCTGCTGTTCGGGCCTTCTCAAGTTCTATTACAGGAAGGCATTGAATGTTTCGTTCTCCTTGTTTACAAAAGATGAGCAAGGAAGAATCCTTAATGCCATCATGGGAACTGCTCATTTCTTGGAAAAAGAATACACAATTAAAGATCACCAAAAATGGGCAGTCGGGATATCTCTTATCGATGAACTGAAATATGAGTATCTGTCAGAGATCCCAGACGCTCTGTTAAAAGAAGAATTCAAGGAGGTCTATAAGAAGAAGCAGGAATGTATGCGCAGGTTTGGTGTCCGGGAGAACAAGATGCCATATCAGATCACCTCACATTGGGGGTGGACCAGTCTTGGCATTACCCCAGAGCGGGCAAGGAAAATGACTTCCGCACAGTGGCTGAAAGCAATGCGAAAATACACATCCAACGCTCATTTGAACTTTGAGATGCCGACACTGCAGGGGAATTCCCAACTGTTTGAACAAACAGTATCCACGGCTCCGGAAAAGTATGTGGAGACTATTAAGGTCATTTTAGCAGATTCGGAAATCCCCAATGCTTACGCCTATGCTGGTCTCAAGGGGCTCATTTCAGCGAAATATGAATATTCGGTTGTGGAGGACATCTATCTTAAGATGATTTCGCTGCTCAATCCGGACATCAATGAAAATAAGCCTTCGGAGTTGCTCTCGCTCATCCGGCAGTCAGAATACTTTGTCGAGAGAGAAAACCCTCTGCGAAAAGAGATTGTGGACTTCCTTACCGTGGTTGTCAGAGAGTATAATGACAAGTGGGAGGACAAAGAGGAGGACGAAAATGAGAGCGCTCCATATCAGACAGGAATAAACGAGGTCCGTGGCTCGGCTTGTGAGTATCTAATGGAGTGCTATAGGTACAAAGAGTATAAAGAAGCCATCTTTTCAGCATATGAGACACTCCCGGGCAATGCAACCATACATACTCGTTCAGCCGTGCTGTTCAAGATGGCGCTTCTGAATTACCTTGACACAAAGAGAAGTTTGGACCTCTATCTCAAGTTGATGTCTGATTACCGGCCCAATCTACTGGCCATGCCGCTTCATAACTTGAATCCACTTGTATACTACATCAACTATGGTTTCGACCGCTTGATTCCGTTGTTTGAAAAGGCTATAGAAATCCCACTTTGTCATGAGGAGATGGCACCGCTTTTATGGTTGGCTTGGGCCAAGAAAAAAGAAGGGGCAGATGACCTGCTTTCCAGGATGCTTCAATCTTCCGATAAGGCAAAGGGTGCTCTTGTAAACTACTTGGTCAGGAGCCATGACCAAAAGATTGATCAGAGTCTTGTCATTCCTTGGATAAAGCATTGCCTTCTTTCAAAGCAAATCGATGGGAATCTCTCTCAGACGTATGATGGTATCTTTGACGATCTTGTCCCTATGTGGCCGGCAGAGGACAGAGAAGAAATAACAAGCCTGTATATATTGAGAGGTTGGTTGTCTAAGGAGAGTAGGGACTTTGTTAAGTATCTTGGCTCTTTGGCCTTTTCCAATCCGTCAGAATGCTTAAAATGGTTGCGACTAAGTCTTGAAGCGTGTTCAGCTTTGATTGAAGGATCTTTATCATCAAGAATTATTGAAATCCTAATCCAAGCATACAATGGCCTTTACGACTTCGGCTCCAGAACCTTGGACTTGGAGTTTGCCATGGACATGCTGGATGACATCCTGAGCAATCAGGAACATGCCGCTCGCCTTGATATGTTCTTATACCAGTTGGACAATGCCTAATAAAGGAATGTGTTTGCCAAATATTTGGGTTGAAAGGCTTGTTCCTGTAATTCCCGAGTCTCAATCGAAAGACGTCCAGGAATTATTGAATGAGACCGATTGCACGTGTATATGCGTGGATGAATATCCTGCTAATGGTCAGGACTGGGTTGAGACAATCTTGATGTTCTTGGGAGAAAAGTTTGCAAGCAATCTTTTTGTTGCCCAGACAATGGAGGCCCTACAAGATGCGAGCAGGACCGCCTTCTCGCCTCTTGCAAGGCGTGGTATGGCATAAAAGCCATACTGCAGCACTTGTCAAATGGGAGGAAGTTGGTTTTATATATCCGCCGACCAGTATCTCATATGATAGAAACTGATTTTGAACATCTTTCTCATTTTATTGGCCAACTATAGGAATCCTTTGTCAGCCGCAAGCGAAAAGAATGTCCCGCAAAGTTTACAGCCCACAATTCGATATTATATTATGCGACAAATGCTTAATCCTAACCAGCCCGTCTTCTTTTCATACTCCAGAGAGGATAGTATAGGCCTAGTTGACACCATCTGCAAAGCGCTTGAGTCAACAGATATAGAGTACAGCCTTGATATGATAGACACAAGACTTCAAGATTCAATTAAAGAATATGAACGGAAGATAGGCGATGCAGAGTATATCATTATTGTAATCAGTGATAATTACTTCTATTCGCGGGATTGTATGTATGAGATGTCTGCCATAATGCGTCGTGATGATTTTAGCAAAAGGGTTGTCCTTGTAGACAAACTGGGGATAATTAAACGAAATAAGAAATCTCATGATACTGTCCTTGCTCATTGGAAAAAGGAGTATGAGGATTATATTGACATAGACCCTTCAAACCAAACGATGACTGAAGAAAGACATCATTTGGAAGGCATTATTCAGAAATTCCCGGCTTTTTGGCGTCATGTGGTAGATGATCTCGCCGAAGACTATAAGAAAATTGAGAAAGACTCCGCCAAGACGCTGGCAGAGTTTATGTCCACAATGATTAAACGGAACAACAATGCCGTTCAAGCACCACAAATGCAAATACTTAATGATCCCGTTCATAGTGGAGACACTCCATCCATAGAAGTCAGACAAATCGGTGACCACCCTGTGTATATTGGTAACATTAATGGTGATGTTCATTTCGGAGCTTAATACATTAAAGGCCACATGCCCTTTCATTTCCACTTTACTCAGGATATAGACGCGGCGCAGATTCAGCTATTTGCCAAGGTCGTCAAATGTATGCTAGATGATGAGTTTTCAATGAAGAACGCTCAGTGGGTGGATTGTGCAATGCCGCAGGAAGTCCAGAACCTTCAGCAGCTTCAAGACTTATGTGACTCCGGTCAGATTGGTTCTTATTTCCAGATCAATACACCACGTTATGAAGGTCTTGAATATGTGTCGAAACGGTCGCAGCAGATTCCAAATTTGGACGCCAGCCTCCATTTGTCTGCCCTTCAGCCTCAATTCTATGCTTTTAAGGCGGATAAAATCCAATTGTCATATGTGGCCTTGGTAGATTCGCTGTTAGCCTTATTTGTATTCATCAATACAGATCTTACAAATTACTTTTTCAATCGGGCTTATGAGGATGGCTCTTTTAACTGGAATGGCAAGTATGGGCCATGTTTCTTTGACCGTGAGCGGTTCTCGTTGGCGCGGGACCGGATTATTGGCATAGAAATGCAGGCGCGTAATCATGGTGGATATACCTCAACGATGCAAGATACCGCAAAAGCAATCTTAATGAGCTTACTCTACCAATGTGGGTTCCTAACCTTTTGGTATTGTATGGTAGACATCTTGTCTTTTCCGGGAAGTGATGAGAAGGAAAAGGAGGTTATGAAGAACCTATCGGATTATTTGCTTACGAATTATGCCAATGTATATGTATATAATATAGTGGTCGAGAATAACCCTATTGAAAGTGGTGGCTTGGCATTGCAGAGAGGCTCGGCGGAAAACACAACGCGGGTAAAACTCTACCTGACTAGAGAAGATGGTTCACCGGTTTTGTTACGGCTGGACTTGCCACACGAGGGATACCCATATGTTCACCTAAACATTGAGGAAAATGGAAATAACAACCACATTCCTTTATCCGGCGAGGCGCATGGGGACGAATATGATCATGTCTTTGACAATCTTGAAAAGGCATTGTTGAGGTACAATTATAATGTGACAGAATATGTCCATTCCCCAGTTGATCAAGACGAAGTCATCATTAGAGATATGCGTTACAGAACGGCGTTGTTGAATTTAGCACCCTGCTCTTTCTACTGTTTGGCCTTTTCGGATTTAAAGATTAATGAAGAACCTAATTGTATCACTCATCCATTTATCATTCAGGCTCGCAACACATTGGTCGAATTGCTGGGAAAAGATGGCTATAACAAAGAAGAGCTACTAAGTCTAGATCCTCCAAATCTGCTTGAAATGGCTTATCAAGAATTGTTAAATTAAGCACTGTCGGGGAATTCCGGAAATCACTACTTATTCCGGACGATATCCGGTCAGTTTTCACTGGCAAACACCTTTTTACGCCGCAATTCCAGTGTCACATAATATGAAATAATCGTGGCAAAAATTGATAATATGAAAATTAATCCCTAATTTTGCCACGTAATGATTGCTGGATATTATAGATGTCATATATTATGGAAGAAAGACTGATTATAGCTAAAAACATCAAACTGATGCGTCAGGCAAGCAATTATACTCAAGAAAGCGTTGCGTCTTTCTTGGGCATAGGTCGTTCTGCGTACTCAAATTATGAATCTGGAGATAGGGAATTACCTTTATCTTGTATGGAAAAACTCGCAGATTTGTACGGATGCGATGCGTATATGCTGTATGAGGAGAATGAGAGCGTCATAGAAGATATGCTTGCCACGGCATTCCGCGTCGATAATCTATCACCTGCGGATATGGAGCAGATTGCAGCGTTTAAACGCGTGGTAAAGAATTCGCTGATGATGGATAAAATGTTGTCGAAATGAAAAAATTGACCATTCTTGAAGCTGAATCTCTTGCTGGCAAGTTTCGTTCTGAGATAGGATTGAGCCAGTATGAGCCTGTTAATGCAAAGACACTGCTTCGTAAGCTTAATATCACGATAATGTACAGACCTCTGTCTGATAATTCCTATGGAATTAGTTGCCGATCCAAAAGTGGGAAAATGTTTATTCTGGTCAACAGTAATTCTACCAGGGGACGACAGCATTTCACAATCGCTCATGAATTGTACCACTTGTTCTATGATGAGAATCCGTCTCCTCATATTTGTCAGGGAGTAGCCACCGGGGAAGAGAAGAATGCCAATATGTTTGCATCCGCCCTATTACTCCCGAGGGAAGGCATTCTTTCTATGCTCGACAAAGATGAAATCATCCATAGTAAAATAAAGCTTGCAACAATACTCAGAATGGAGCAGATGTATCAGGTCTCCAGGTTTAACCTTCTGCTTCGCTTGAAAGAGTTAGGACTAATGACTGAAAGTCAGGTAAAGTCCTTTCAAGCGATTCCAGTTAAGGATTCCGCAAGAGAATACGGATATGAGCTGTCTTTGTATGAGTCTGGTAACGAGGGCCTTGTAATCGGTGATTTTGGAGAGAAGGCACGTCTGCTCTATGAATCCGGAAAAATTTCTGAAGGGCATTATATTGAGCTGCTTAATATGATTACAGATGGGCGCTAAGAAAACTAAAGTAGTGTTAGATGCCGATGTAATCAACCATTTCTCTCGAGGTGGTCGTTTGTCTTTGTTGCCCAATATCCTTCCTGAATTTCAGTTCATTGTTTTGGATATTGTGAAAAAAGAACTCCCAATACTGATTCTTGCCGACCTTGACAAAGTAATAAAACAAGAAAAAACGATAGCAGAAGAAGTATTCGGCGGCACGAGTGGAGAGAAAAAAGAATATTTTAGATTGACTGCTACATCAGGACCACACTTGGGAAAGGGCGAAAGTGCTTGTATGGTTTACTGCAGATATCACAGTGACGTTGTAGGTAGTAGCAACACTAAGGATATAACAGACTATTGCAAGCAATACGGAATAACATACTTGACTACAAATGATTTCCTCTTTTATGCTATTCAGCGCAGTTTGATTACAAAAGAAGAAGCAGTTGCTTTTATTCGAAATGTAAGGAGTATGGGAAGTTATCCTCCCATCGTCGATTTTGATAAATACATCTGTAATAAGTTGTAGTAAGACATTGTGGAGGGCATGTGGCACTCACAGATTCTGTTCCTCGCAACAATTACAAATAATGATATGACTATTTGGCTAATATATTTAATAATTTCGGCCCTGCTTCTTGCAGCCGAATTGGTGTATTTCCGCATCGCGGACCACTTTAACATCATCGACAAGCCCAACCAGCGTTCCTCTCATAGCAGCATCGTGCTTCGAGGTGGTGGAATCATTTTCGTCCTGGGGCTTTGGATTTGGGCGGCCTTCTTTGGCTTCCAGAACATCTGGTTCCTGATAGCCGTCACCCTTGTCGCCGGAATCAGTTTCATCGACGACATCCACTCCCTGCCGGACAGCGTCAGGCTTGTAGCTCAATTCGCAGCCATGGCCCTGATGTTTTATCAGTTGGACATTCTGCATTGGAATATGTGGTGGATGGTGTTGGTTGCGCTGGTAGTGTGCGTGGGGGCTGCAGATGTCATCAATTTTATGGACGGTGTGAACGGCATTACGGGGGCGTATGCATTGGCCTCGCTGGTGCCATTGGCATTATTAAATGCAGGGATGGGGTTCGTGGCGCAGTCGCTGATTTATGTGGTGATGCTGGCGGATGTGGTGTTCTGCTTCTTCAATTTCCGGCCGAAGGGGCGGGCGAAGTGCTTTGCCGGGGATGTGGGGTCGATCGGCGTGGCGTATATTCTTCTGTTTTTGATAGGTGCGCTGATTCTGGCGACGGGGGATATCACTTGGCTGATATTCCTGCTGGTGTATGGCGTGGATGGGTGTTTGACGATTGGCCATAGGATTATGCTGCACGAGAATTTGGGGGAGGCGCATCGCAAGCACGCATATCAGTTGATGGCCAATGAGTTGGGCATCGGTCACGTGAAGGTGGCGTCTTTTTATGCGCTGTTGCAGCTGGCGATTTCGTTAGGGTTCGTTTATCTGTGTCCGGTGTTGGCGAGGGCGTCCGGGATGGGGCTGGTGGCTTGGCATTGGATTTATCTTGTGGTGGCGCTGGTGATGCTGGCTGTGGCTTATGTGCTGTTTATGAGGAAGTTTTATCATCTGCACGAGGAGTATTTGAGGAGAGTGAGGGGGGAGAGCATAACCAGCAAATCTTAAAGAATATTGAAAGTACTTGTTTGTCAAACCATTCTTATGATGTTATCAACAATTAATCTAACCGTTATCCTGGAAACACTTATTTTTGGAATAGTCGCTTCTTCAATCGTGGCCATTGCGGTAGAATTGTGGAAGAAGCGTTGCAAGCGCTATCATATTAGCGTGACTTTAGACTCTTGCGAAGTGTATGTTTCACAGGAGAAATCTGATGTTATGATAAAGGTGGATTATAAGGGTAGAGCGGTTGAAAATGCGTTGGTGGTAATGTATGTGTGCTTTACAAATGAAGGAGAGAATGATATCAGGTTCAAGTCGCATTTCTCAGATGCCATAGCGGTCAAGTGCGAGGGCTATGACTTTCTTTCATTCACGGCTGAAGAAAGTCGGGTGGAACCGAAGTGCTTTTTAAATGAGGATGGCTTGGCATTGTTATCATGGGATATTCTCAAGGCAGGAGAAACGATACGTCTTTGTATAGCGGCTCATTCGAATACATCAGTGAAGGAAGGGCTGGACGGGGTAGAGTGTTTCAATAAGTTGTCTTTCGATTTTAGGTCGGACTGTATTGATAATCTGGTGCCATCGAAGGAGATGACTCAACGCGAGATTCGTAGAAAGCGTATCTTTAACGTGACTCTCACAAAGAATGTACTTTTTATTATCGTTTCTCTTTGGATGCTGCTTTATGATATGTCGTTTTCATCACGCTATGACATTGTTTATGACGGGCAGACCTATGGAAATGCAACATTATTTTATTCTCCGCTATTCCGGAAGTATATCTTAAGTTCAGATACTGCCCGTACAAAAATATTATCTCTGGCTGAGACTGAAGGAATAACGGCTATGTTTCCGACAGACTACGTAAATGCAGCCAGTAGGATGAGTGCTATATTAGAAGTAATGATTCTGATGATGGTTTTTGTCTCAATCATTTCTATCGTCACTAATCTGCTGGCATTCTCATTGTCGTCCCGGAAACGACGCTCATTGAAAAAGAGAAGCGAAGCATCATAAACATAATGAGGTTTGTCGCCAAAAGAAAAACAAAACAACACGATATAATTGTTGATGAAGAATCTTTTGGGAATTGAAGTATTCCCGAATGTGTATAGTGTATATTGCCACTGAAAAGTGAACGGGTATCACCGGAAACTCATGGTTTAATGTTTAAGGGTTCAAGGTCTTTTGTCTTTTTGCAATTGGAAAAATGTCACGTATCAAACAATTTGATGGACATAGATGAAGGGCGAATAGATCATGGAGAGTTGCAGGATAAGTGCGTCTGTTCGGGGCATTTCTCTGATCCTGAACTTCAAACCATCATCCGTGAGGAAGGTCATCGAGGGAAATGCAGTTATTGCGATAGAAAAGGACTGGTGATGGATATGACGGACTTCATCACGATAGTCAAGGACAAACTGGAAGCGAAATTTGAGGAACGTTTCTGAGAGGATACTTTGAATGGTGAGCTGCTTTGTCACTATACAGTGTTTGCGTGGGGTGAAGTGATGTGCTGCTTGAAGTGTGTGTCCACGATGCGAAAAAAAACAGCAGGCCGTTCGAGCGACCTGCTGTCTCCTTTGAGAGGAGAGATGGTTAATGCTTTGTGTCCTTGGGTGGACATGAATCTGGACCATAGCTGTTGGGATTTTGAATCTTGCCATCTGTGCCGTGAGGAATGAGTTCAAGCCCTTCTCTCTTAGATAGATTGCGACTCCAGTCCATAGCTTCCTTCTTGGTGTCAAAGTGCTTGGATGCCCTGTCAGCGTGTGGCCTCTTTGCATCCCAACCCCCTCTGTCATGATTAGAAACAACATGTATCTCTTTCCTCATGGTAGTATGGGTTTAGATTGTGAGTAAATATGCGGTGGCCATCCGATTCCACTACGGAGCACTTGAAGTGTTGCATACCGACCTTGCTTTTTACTTCTTCTCAATGTTCTTGTTACCGAAAGAAGTTATTTTGCAGCATAAACGATCATCCTGCCTGGCAGCGTTGTTTTCCCACTGAAGTGGACGTAGGTTGGAAAGGTTGTCGGAACCACCTTTTGAAGCAGGAGTGATGTGGTCAATTTCCCACCCATATCGGCTATTTCGGTTTCCGTAGTGGCTCCAACTGATCCACGCACCACACTGGTCTTTACGCCAATCGTTCGGATTGATGTTTGCGACAATCTGGGCCTTATTCCAGACAGCAAGTTTAGTTTCATCGCTAAAATATGCCATGATGAAATCAGTATTAGTTGAACATCCTGCGTCCCTGAGCAGTACAGCGGAGCTTATATCTATGGCAATATTGATGCTCTGGAACATTAATCGCTATTCTTTGTGAAACAATGAGCGTACCAGAATGCTTGTATTTCTATGTATATTTTCAGATTCGGCTCAAATTTGTCCATTTTTAAAGGTGAAATTAGCGTAGGTGGGATTCTATGAAGGGTTCGCTTTTACGGAAAGGCAAAAGACAAATGACATTAATGTCATATATTATTGTCATGACAGAATAATCGTTTTCTTGACGTTGTATATCTTGACGGTCAGAGAGATAATGGATACCTATCCATCATAAAAGACTTTTTCACTTATCTTCAAAATCACACTTCACAAACAGATAGCAGATATTCACACATATCAACAGCCAAATCGAGAGTGGATAAGGCGTATCAGTTCGAGGAAGAAGGGGAAAAACATCGAAGCGTCAGATGAGCTCATAAAAGTATTCGGAGACGTTTTTCCAAAGGCGGACAAGAACGAAGATAACGCAAAGGATGTAAAAAACTTTACTAATGCTCCGAGCCCATGTGCGTGCAAATTGACAGAATCCGATATAACCTGGAGGCTCGGAAAACACTCTGGACTTTATTATGACAACGAGAAGTAGAACAGAATAAAAGTCGTATATTTGTGTGCTAAATCAAGTTTATATGGCATCGGGATTCCAACCAAACATCTCTATTAAAGAGGCAATTGATCATATTGATCATCAAGAATATCTTCTTCCATCTATACAGCGTAAGTTCGTATGGACAGCTTCACAAATTGAAACACTCTTCGACAGTATCATGCGTGGGTATCCAATAAACTCATTAATGTTTTGGCATATTCAAGACCCTGAGATAAAGAAGAACTTTAAGTTTTATAAGTTTTTGTCTGCTTACAGAGAGTTCTTTCAAGTTAATAACCCGGATTTTGATGCCATAGGATGTGCAGACTTCGATGCCATTATTGATGGCCAGCAACGTTTGACAAGCTTATACCTTGGTCTAAAAGGCACTTACGCATATAAAATGCCAAGGAAATGGTGGGTGAATAATGAGGATGCTCTTCCTACCAGAAGGTTATATTTAAATCTGAACTCAACACCTTCTAAGCCGTCAGATAACGACAATTCTCTGGCATATGACTTCCGCTTTCTCACTGATATAGAATATCAGGAGCTTTCTTCAGTAGGTACACATTATTGGTTTCTTGTGAGAGAAATACTTAATCTCCCAACATCAAATGACGTCGTAAAATATGTCATTGCGAACAGTCTTGACGAGAATCAAACCGAGGTGCTTTCAACACTGATGCAGCGAATCCATCAAGATAAGCTAATAAACTATTATCTTGAGGACAAGCAGGATATTGATGCCGTTCTGGATATATTCATCAGGACAAATAGCGGTGGAGTACCACTCAGCTTTTCTAACTTATTGATGTCAATAACGATAGCAAACTGGACAACCGACGACGGCTCAGATGCAAGGAAGTCTTTGGCTGACCTCGTTACTGATGTGTTTAATATTGGAAAGCCAGGATTCATGATATCCGAGGACTTTATCCTGAAGACATGCCTTGTGCTATTTAAGGATAACATCAAGTTCAATGTGAAGAACTTCGACTCGAGTACTGTAAGCACGTTTAGTACTAATTGGAAGCGCATCAAACAATGTATATTACAGTCTTTCCGTCTACTTGAAAGCTGGGGCTTCAATAATGATAGCCTCCGTGCAAAGAATGCCGTCATCCCAATCATTTATTATGTGTATTGGCACAATATAGAAGACAGTCTCCTCAAGAAAACCGAGCACCTGAAATGTAAAGAGGAAATGCGAAAATGGCTATGCATTGCCTTGCTTAAGGGTGTTTTCGGTGGTCAGACTGATACAATTCTAACGAAGATAAGGAATGTCCTCAAGGCATATTCCGGTGATTCATTTCCTTTAAACGAGATGATCAAAACATTCAAAGGACAGGATAGGAACTTTACACTTGATGACGATTTCATTGAAAGCATTCTGAAAACGCAAAAAGACAGTCCATCATGCTATCCCATCTTGGCCCTGCTTTACAGCCACATGAACTTTGAAAACGATAGATATCACAAAGACCATTTGCATCCAGCATCCTCATTTTCAAAGAAAAGACTCCTTGATGCATTTGGGTCTGAAGATGCAATACCATCAGAGTATTACACCAATCCAGACTTCTGGAATGGCGTTGTTAACTTACAATTACTTAATTCAGGTCTAAATGAATCAAAGAATGACGAACCGTTGGAGGATTGGCTTAAAAAGAACAAAATCAATACTGAGACGCAACTTATTCCTTCTGGTGTAAGTTATGCGTTCAAAGACTTTGTGAAATTCTACGACACTCGCAAAGCCGTCATTGTCAATAGGCTGAAGAAAATCACTGAGGTTCAGGATTAAGTTATCCACATATTTATTGAATTAATAATCGCCGGTACGCATTAGTATTGGCGATTAATGTTTATAGGTGGTCTCGACCAAATTGCGTAAGCATCCGAGGAAGTACATATTGACAAAGTAAGATGCAACTGGCATAACTAAGATGTCATTTGCATTCATTGATATTTGCGAGTTATTGAATAAATATTCAATAATGTTTGTTTATCTAAGAAATGTTTGATAATTTTATGCCGAATTAGATGGATGTAAATTAAAATAAAGACAAATGGTAGCAACTATTTCCGCAGATATTGTAAGTTCTACATCGCTGAATACCAGTGAACTGATTGGCCTTCGAAGACGTTTGCAGGAGTTGTTCGAAAGAATAGCTGAGAACAGCCCCGGTTTTTGGGGAAGAATAGTCAGGGGGGACAGTATAGAGTGTTTCGTCCCGGAATATCACGATGCGCTGAGAATTGCGATTTTGCTTAAGCTTTATGTGAAGATGTCGGTGGTGGAGTGGGACTGTTCTCCATTATTGCAACAGTATGGAATACGTTTCTCCATTGGTATCGGTGCTGTCAGTTTTGCAGACAGAGAGGAGGATATCATAGACGGACCGGCCATATATATATCGGGACGGAACTTGGATGCCATCAGCAGAGCTCGCGGTGTGTATTCCTGCATTGAGATTGATGGATGCGACAAGAAAACGAACTATCTTCTGGATTCGTATGTGGCGTTGATTGACAATCTGATGAATTCTTATTCGGTAAAGCAGGCTGAGGTGGTTTATTACAAGTTGTGCGGTTATAAGGAAACACAGATCGGCGAGATGATAGGTGTGAGACAGTCTGCGGTGAATAGCCGTTCGTCATTGGCAGACTGGAATCTTTTGGATAGGGCGGTAAAGGACTTTGAGAACTTTGACTTTGAAAAAATATGTGGGTAGAGATGTTTTTATGTCTGGTACTGGCTCATCTGGTGGTAGATTTTGTATTGCAGACGAACAAGATGTGCGTGGATAAGGCGGTTAAGAAGTGGCGAAGCCGATATCACTAGGGACATGCCATGGTGGTGTTTGGATTGTCGTGGCTCGTAACTTGGGATCTTGATTTCTGGTGGTGTGCACTGGTTATTGGCGTGACGCATTTGGGAATTGATATGTGGAAGTCGTATCATGATGAGACAGTGTCGTGGTTTGTACTGGATCAGCTGTTGCATCTTGCGGTGCTATGCGGTGTGGTTTATATTTGGACTCAATGCCATGAATGGACTCTGCCGTTTGACATCGAGCCGTGGTATGTTGCCGCTGCGGTAGCTGTCTTAGTGTGCTGGAAACCCGCAAATATCTTTATCAAGTTGATGCTGAAGCATTATAGTGTGAATATGCCTGCGGATAAAGACAGCGCCTTTAACGCAGGGGCACTGATCGGTACGATAGAACGTTGGCTGATATTGATATTTGTCTGCCTGCAGCGGTATGATGCGTTGGGACTGCTGATTGCTGCAAAGTCAATTATTCGTTTCGGTGATAAAGAAACGGCCAAGACGGAGTATGTGCTGGCCGGAACGCTGATGAGTATTTTTATAGCAGTGCTGGCTGGCTTGTTGGTTAGTGCATATTCCGGCGGATAGTCGGCCACCGATTCCGGTGATACTTGGCTATCTGAGTTAGACTTGCAAAGATATCAATACAAAGTTCAAAGACGAAACTACGAGACGCCGCAGTCGCCCATCCAAGCCCAAGGTCGAGAAACAGGCTTATTAGTACAAAAATTGAAATATTCAGAACATTAAACATATCCATGGCAAAACAACAATCCAAAGACGAACTGATGGCGGAATTCTTCTGCATGCTTATGGCTGATGCGCAGCAGGCGCAGAAAGCGTCCGCCCCGCACGAAGAGCATATGATAGATAGTTTCCCGCGTTACAGGGAAGCGGACCATGTACTGAAATATACGCTCCGCGTGGCGCTGAGGGGTGTCAATCCTCCTATTTGGCGCAAGGTGATAGTTCCCTCGAACATCAGTCTAAGACTGTTTGGGGACCTCATTCTCGAGTTGATGGGCTGGATGGGCGAGCATCTGAACCAGTTCCGGAAAGGGGACGCCTGTTTTGCTCCGGCTTATCAGCGGGAAGGGGAGCTGCCTCCGCTTTTCGGAAGTGTCAGGAATTACAATCAAGAAGATTTTTCGCTGGGAGAAATCTTGTGTGAAAAGGGCGAAACAATGGTTGGGGAGTATGATTTCGGTGATGGCTGGGTGCACGATGTCCGGCTTTCTTCCGTCGAAGAATATGCCGATGGCGAAGTTAGAAAGATTGTGTTCGTCGGCGGTAAACGAGCCTGCCCTCCGGAAGATTGCGGCGGCATCTGGGGCTATGAGAATCTTCTGGGACTGTACGCACGTCGCGCTGCCCGTAAGCGCATCTCGGCCGATGACCGCGAGCGCCTGGAGTGGTACGGCATGGACCTGGACTTTGACCCGGAATGGCTCAGCCTCGAAGAGTGCCGGGAGATTGTCGAGGACTTCAATCATAGTTGAAGACCTTACATCCTTGTATAGTGAAATCTTCTTAGATTTTCAATAGGAGAGTCTTGCTGATAGCCTTGATATGTTCTGGCCTTACCCCACAATCTTTCGCTGTATCAGGCCAAGTGGCTACTGTGGAGAGAACTTCATCTATGATGTGATTTGCATTGCGTATGCCGATGTTCTGTGCAACAGACAACAAGTCCTCCCGGGTAAAGTCTTCAGTCTTGCTGTTGAGTGAAAGCTGATGACGGCGTGTCCATCTGCCTGAGGGATTGTACGAGTAGCAAATGTCATAAGCAGGAGCAAACGACCATTGTCCGGTGTTGTCCATCAGAAAGGAAAAATTCTTGGTATGGTCATCATGGTTACGTGCGATGACATTGAACGTCATTCGGCGATACAATTGCTCGAAGTCTTTGTAATTTAGGCCCAATTGGCGTAATACACCGAACAGTTCTTCATATGAATGACGCACGTCTCTGTCCAGATGAGCAATACCAGCAGCCGTCTGCATGTGGATTTTCTCTCCCGTTGTCGTTCGGTCGAAACGGCGTGTCATAAAGTGGTTGTAGTTACCTTCCGGCAACAGACGACACTCCGACATGGTAATGCCGCAAGCGATAGCCATTTTGTAGTAAGCATATTCAATGTTCCCGATGCCTTGCGGATTGTCGGTTATTTCATTATGTTCGCTATAAGTGCCACCGTCAAACTTCAATAGCCAATAGGAAAATCCTTCTGGTGCAGGAACCTGTCCAGAACGTACTTCTCCTGTTTCTTCGTTGTAGGCAATAATCGCTTTTGGCTTCGCTCCACCTGCAGATGTTCCAACCTTAAGGATGTCGAGAATGGACTTGTCGTTCTGACGAATAAGTTCTTGAAACTTACTTCGTTCCTTGAAGAGGGAATCTGACATTTCCATCAGCTCGCGTATGTAGATTTCGGTCGATTCGTTTACACCTTCCACTTTGGCAGCGGGTGCAAACTCCAATGCGCCCATAGCCCGTTTGCCAATGTAGCACAATCGGTCGAGCGGAGTAATCATACTCTCTGTTTTACCTTGTTGTGCGAGCCATTCCGTAATGATTTGGCTACCAAACTTATCAGGAAGGGCATCAGCTATCAAACCAGGAAGACCGCTGAAACACTTCGTTCTTGCATTTGTGGGGAATGAAACGACACCACGGGTTCTCGCCAATGGCATCTTCAAGGGTGCTATGTCCAAACCAGACCTGCGAAAATGCTCGTCAAACTGGAAATCTGCATAACCCATTTCATCATCCCACGACATAGCTCCCACAAGGTTGTTCCACAAATAAATTTGTATAACTGGTATTTCTTTCATAATTTACTCCTTCGTTGTTCTTACGCGCTTTACCTGCTTGCCTTGCATCTTCAACAGTTCCATTGGCGATGGCTTCTGTTCGGGTACAAGCAATTCTAAGTTTTCAAGTAATCCAAGCGTTCTTATGACGCTGATTAGTAATGAGAATGAAACGGACTGTCCGCATTCAATCTTGGCGATGGTGCTAACGCCAACGCCTGATTCAGAAGCCAGTTCCTGTTGTTTAAGACCTCTTGATATACGATAAGCCTTCAGTCTCTTTCCAAGTTTATTTAGTATAGCTGTATCGCTAAGCTCTGTCCACATATTATCAATGTCTATGCGTTTCAATTGCAAAGATGCAAATAAAAAGTGTAAATGCAAAGATAAAAGCCGAAAAACCATATAATAATTGCAAAAGCAACGATTAAGTTTACAATTCTAACCTTCCCTGATTTAGGTTGACACTTTTAGAGCGGTTAAACTAATATGATTTACAATATCACTGACTGGGTTTACAGTCGGTGTTTTTTTCCTCGGACTTTTCAAGGGTAGGGGAGAAGTCGGCTGTACTCAAGGCCTTGGAAAGAATGACGACAGACGGAAGCATTATCCGAGTCGCAAGAGGCATCTATTGCTACCCCAAGATTGACAAGGAGCTTGGACTCGGAACGCTATATCCGACTTACGAGGAAATCGCTCAGGCGATAGCCAAAAGAGACAAGGCGCGAATAGCCCCGGCCGGCATCTATGCGATGAACCGTCTTGGCCTGTCTACGCAGGTTCCGATGAATGTCGTGTACCTGACCGATGGCTCTCCAAGGAAAGTGGTCATAAACGGCAATAGGGGAATACTGTTCAAGCACGTAGCTCCCAAGAACCTCGCCTTCCAGAACCAGCTGGCACTGCTGATAAATTCCGCATTGAAAGAAATCGGGCGGGACAACATTACCGAAGCATACAAGGCTCAAATAAAGTCATTGTTGTCCAATGAGTCCAAAGACAGTGTGATGCAAGATATAAAACTGATGCCAGACTGGATAGCATCAATAATTAGGGAATCGTATGAATAACTATTGGCCACTGAGCGATGCAGGGCCGTGTCAATGGTAGGGGTGGATATCGAGGGAAAAGCCTTCCTCACTCGGAGACAGTCCTTCTATCCAGTCCTCAATGCTCTTGGTTTTTACGTATTTGTTCTATTCACTTGCAGAGTTATACAAGTTTTGTATAATATCGCAAGTAAATGGAAGAATTGTCAGTTCAAGTCAAATAACTATTTTCGAATTTTGGAATTATGCAGTAAAAACATTATGTTTGCGTAGCATAATAAATAGAGGATATGAAATTTGTAGATAGAATAGGAGAAACAGCACGACTGAGGGATGCTCTTTCAAGAGAGAAGTCCTCGTTGGTCGTAGTGTACGGTCGCAGGCGATTGGGTAAGTCAACACTTATCAAGAGGGTGTTGTCGGACAGGGATGTATATTTCCTTGCCGACCGTTCGGAAGGACAGCACCAAAGGACTTTGCTCGCAAAAGTGATAGCACAAGTGTTTTCAGATTTCGATAAGTTAACATATCCGGACTGGGAATCTATGTTTCGTGCCGTCAATTATCGAGCAGACAAGCGTTTTACGTTATGCTTGGATGAATTTCCGTATCTTGTGGAACAATCTCCGGAGTTGCCATCTGTATTGCAGAAGATTGTTGATGAAAAACAACTAAAGTATAATCTTGTGCTTTGTGGTTCTTCGCAGAATATGATGTATGGATTGTTTCTCGATTCTACTGCGCCTCTCTATGGTCGTGCTGACGAGATAATGAGACTTGCGCCCATACGTCTGCCGTATATTCAAGAGGCTTTGGGACTTGATGCGACGGCTGCAATTGAGGAGTATTCCGTGTGGGGTGGAGTTCCGCGTTATTGGGAACTTCGTGAAAGCAGAAACTCGCTTGATGACGCATTATGGCACAATATCCTCTCCGTGAATGGCGCACTTTACGAGGAACCAATCAAACTCTTTCAGGATGATGTGAAGGATATTGTAAAGACGTCGACGATAATGTCTTATATTGGCACTGGCGCAAATCGTCTTTCTGAGATTGCCGGACGATGCGATGAACAGGCTACAAATCTATCACGACCACTAAAAAAGCTAATAGATCTCGGATTCTTGGAAAAAGATATCCCTTTTGGAATTGATGAAAAGAATGCGAAGAAGAGTCTTTATAAGATAGCAGACCCGTTTATGGCATTCTATTACCAATTTGTTGTTCCTAATCGTTCGTTTATTGAACTTAATCGCCGTTTGCCCATTGACCAGGCTTTGAATACCCATTTCTCGGAGTATGTGAGTATGCAATGGGAAAAGATGTGTCGAGATGCCGTAACTGGTAATCTCGTTAATGGTGTCGTGTATGGAAAGGCCAAACGCTGGTGGGGTTCTGTTCTCAATGAAGCAAAGAAGGCGGAACAGGTGGAATTTGATGTTGTGGCCGAATCGATTGATAAAAAGTATCTTCTGGTCGGAGAATGTAAATGGACGACTCAGGAGAATGGCAAGCAACTCACAGCCGAACTTCTCCGTAAAGCCAAACTGTTACCATTTGCCAATGATTACACCATAGTTCCAATGCTATTCCTCAAGAGCGTTCCGAAAGATGACATAGGTAATGCGCTCTTGCCGGAACACATAATTGAGTTAGGGAAATAGTGAAGATATTTTCAAAGACTTCATCCGGGAAATCTTCTCCCACTATTGCAACGAGATGGAAGAGGGGACAACGCATTACGGAGGTTTCGGAAATAATCTGAGAGTCAATATAAAGCATTTTCTTGGGCCTATTTTGGGCGTCGAAGTTGCACAAAAATGCGCACCATTTCTGGCGTTCTTCACCAGAACAAAGCCTACTTTTGACTTCATTCAGAAAATATTCTCGCACGCAGATAGCTTCGAAGTGCTTGAGCCACTCTCGTTAAGAAAACAGATTGCCGATATGGCCTATAACATGACCAAATACTATTCGGATCAAACAGACTCAATTAATGAATAAGAAAGATATGAACTTTGCGGCCATAGACTTTGAGACCGCGAACGAGTGCCGCAGCAGTGTATGTAGTGTTGGCGTGGTAATATTGAAGAAAGGAAAGGTGGTTGATAAGTTTTACTCATTGATTAATCCCGAACCAGGCTATTACATATGGTTCTTATCGAAAAGATAGCTATTTGTAATAAACCATTCTTTACTTTTGCGTTTTTATATGTATGACAAAAGTAATTTGGGCGTAAATATCGCCAAACGCAGAATTGAATTGGGTTTGACGCAGGAGAAAGCTGCGGAGCGCATAGGATTATCAAGACAGGCTTATAGCAGAATCGAGAACGGCAGAACACGTTTAATCAGTAATAGATTATACGATATCGCTGATGCTTTCGGGTGTGACAAGAATCTCATCTTAATGGGGTATGATATGACATTTGACCCAGAAAAAATCAAGGCTCTCCTAAATGAAAAAGATGAGAAGATCGTCGATGCCTATAGGAATATCGAGGTACTTGAAAAAGATAATCAGCAGTTAAGAGAAAAGGTTCAAAGTCAGGAAAGGAATATCGAGATGTTACTGAAAATGCAGGAGTCGTTAACGCGTCTATTAGTTAACACGAAGTAGCCGGTTTTAGATAAATGGTCTTTGTGATCTATCCCCAGAAAGGAACCAAAAGTTCTTTTCCGGGGAAACTTATCCTGTAGCTAAAGATTTATATGGTGTATGGAAGTAGCATTTCAAGCTTTTTCTCCGTGTCCAATAATTGGGGACCATTATACCCTTAATCTCGCGTTTTCTAGTCTTGATGTACCACCGATTTCGCGTAAATTTGTGTAATGAATTCTTTTGATTGCATTTGATTATGAAAGGATTAACAGATATTCTATATACTTTCTACAAAAATAGAACAGCCGATTGGGGCGCAGAGCTTTGGATCAAATCCGATGATGCTTGCAGAAGTATAATAGTTGCCGATTGGTTCAAAGATATCGCCTTCGAGGTGCTCAACCGTGGATATATCAATATTGACAACAAGTTTGGTATTGAGCCTCTTGCCGTTGAGTTATACTACAGTGAGGAAGATAAAGGAGGATATCGTGATCCCATTATGTACCATATCAACAAACGCAGACCAATAGTATTTGAGGATAATGGAATCAATTTTGAATACTTTAAGTTTGGCTCTTTGCATCTGCATACGTCAGGTGTAGATGTTACTTTCGAGAATCCATTCAAACACTACAGAGCATCTTTTCTGATAAGGGAGATGGGAAATATAAGGATAATGGCATTCAATGTGAGAAGCCTTGGAAGTTTATTCGTGAACAATAGTAAAAGCGGCCGCCCACTATGGGTGGCCGTCTTTTGTTACTACGGAGGCCTTCTGGCAGGCCTTTTATTTTCCGACGTGAGCTATAATATTGATTGGTAATCAGTGATTTACTGACTGCGTTATTCAAATATGGGGCAGAAAAATGGTATTTATTTGTCACTAAACCGGACTAAATTGTTGACATTTTCGGAGCGGAAACGTTTCCATAAATCTTTCCGTGAACTTCGTCGGAGATCATCTCGCCGGTGTCATCCAAAGCGGTTCCTTCTCCCAGTTTGAGTTGAAGCCCATCGCGTTCAGGTCGATTTCGGGGAAAGCGGCAAAGATGGAGAGCAGCTTGTCCTTAAAATCGTTGCTGGGAGAGATTATGTCAAGGAAATACTTGATGATGCTGATATTGTAGTATGTCCTGCGCTTGTCTGTCGCCGGATCTATCCAGGGACGGGTCATTCCGGACATGTTGTTTGGGATGATGGAATTGACCTTATTCCAAACGCGGGCGTGGTGGCAGCAGGAGTTTCGTGTCAAAGTTACGACATTCATCCATGATTCAAGCACGGGGGCGTGAAGGAAGAACTTCTTGGCTACCGCTTTCTTGTGCGCTGGAGGGAGATTCCTAAATATCCACGTGATGTTTCCGAAGGGGAGGATTTCCGACAGTATCCATGCCGGAGGATAAGGATTGGAGTACGTGTTCTTGAAGTGTACGATAAAGTCCTCAGTCGAGTGAGCGTATTCGCGTTGTATGAGGGTCAGCGTTCCGGCGTTGACATAGGTGGAATTGGTCATCCAGAATATGTCCCCGGTCATGTCCGTAACGGTGTTCACGATGGCGGCACGAAATGCGACCTCGATCTTCTCAATCTCGTTGAAGAGCAGCACTCTCAATTTCTTGTCAAAACGATAGAGCCTGAGCACACGGTCAAACGTGATTCCCTGTTTATATTGGTGTGCGGTCTTCGGCTCGGCAAGAAAGGGATACATATACGCGCTCAGCCGATAGTAGCCGATGTTGTCAATGTAACGCTCTGCACGTGCTTCGTCTGCGATGGCGAGGCCCCTTTGTTTAAGTTGTTTCACCAAGTCTGCAGGAGACTTGGCAGGTTTGTCATAAGTTACCATATAGAATAAAAAAAGACCCGCCTATTTAAGCATTGTTAAGAGGCTCGGCGAGTTCTAGTAATGCAAAGATACAACTTTTTTGATTCTTGCAAAAATTTTTCTGAGAATCAGCGCTTTGTTCGCGAGCCGTCCTTGCTGAGGCACTCTTTTTAAAAATAAAGATTACTGATGCCGTTTCCATTGATTATCATTTTCTTGCCTCTCTGAAATCATCGAAGACTCTTGCTGACGAGTTGAGTATCTATTATTTACAGAGCAAGCGCCTAAACTTGCCGATAACATTGATTTTTTCGGTTGTTTGCAAGGGCTGATTATTCTGAAAAGAGTATAGGTAAAACAAATATTCTGAAAAATGTAATGGTTAAGGAGGAAAAAGGACTCGTTCGCCTTCTTGATAATAATATCGGGAATATCATTGCCGATTATTCTGATGGGATTCTACATTTTTCGAATATCGACCGTATTATTCCTGACAATAGTTTAGTCAAAGGGGAACTATTGCCGAATGCTTTATACAAGATGAAAGGAGGCGACGGCCTTGAGTACTCATTTTCCGTTGATTATTTAGGACGCGTATTTCAAGTAGAGGCAAAAAACGTATCTCCAAATGAACTTGTTACGAATGTCCTTCGGCGTGATGGGTATGTCAATCTTGGGCCGGAATGGAATACATCTCTTAGACGGCTAAAACAATCTTCAAAGGGGAACGACGTTACTGCAACACTAACGTTTAAGTATGCTGATGATGGAGTAACGCCTCAGTATGATCGAATTGACGCTTCAACCTCAGGTAAAAAAAGAGTTTCACAATCTTTCTCTAATATCAGTTAGGCTGCTAAGAATGAAGCCACTGTCAAGCGCGTTGCTAAGGCTCTAAGTATTGCTCCAGAAAAGCAGAATGCTCTGCTTATGGAGATGTCTTCAGATGTTGAGTTGGAGAAACTTATACATGCAGCTCCTGAATTCAATATCCAACGTTGGCTGAATACCCTTAGTCATGTTGATGTTAGCCAGCTTGCCGTAACGCCTAAAGGGGATTTTCCAAAAAATGCCCGAGTTTATGCTGGGAATGTATACTAGTTCAATCCTCATCTCAATTCTGGATTACTAGCCAGGTTGAAACGAGGTGGAAATATGGTTGACCTTAGGGGAATGAAAACTCTTACAGAATCTGACCTTATCTTACTTGATAAGAAATATCCCGGTGGCGTCCCCTTTTCGAAGCAAGGATTTCCTGACTTCTCAAATGTTGCCGCAAGGGGTGCAGATGGTAAACCAATAATTATGGATATTTGTCAGTTGTCTGGTGATAGTAAAAAGGATATCTCAGCGGCGGAAACAATGTTCCAAAAACTCGGAAACAAGTGGGAAGGCGGTTTTTCTTGGCATCACATCGAAAGTACTAATTCATTGATGCGTATCCCTACAGATATCCATCAATTGGTAGACCATACTGGTGGTATGAGTATGTCGCGCCTCAATTGATGATAATCACCATTATATCCAAGCCACGCACTGCAGCAGCGGTCTGTGCCAGTAGGGAACGGGGCATCTAGAAAAAGTGACATCCCTAACGAAGTGGGTGTCACTTTTTCCGATGTGTAAAGAGAGGAGGGTGCAGACGGCTGATGCTTTCCGCTTTTTCCGGAAGCTTTGCTTCTGTTATTGACAGTATCAGATGATGTCGTTAGAGGTGCTGTCATTCGCAGTTTGCGGAGAATGTCAGCACTAGAGGCGGCATCTTCTGATTCCTCTTTGGGCATTTGTTCAGCTGCGGCAGCAGCTGTGGACTCTTCGATGGAGGCTCCGCCGACATTGATGAGCCATATAACCCCAGCAAGGTGGAAATGACGCTCTTTGGGCGGCTTTTCGACCGAAGCTGACCGGACTGTCACCTTTGCACTGCACTGACGCTGTAGGCCGTAGTGAGTGCCCGACAACGAAGGCCTTGCACTGACCTTCGCATATCACTGACGCAAAATTTCGACAAAAGCTGGAATAATCAAAAGTCTCCAAATCCTCAATAGCACCAATACTGTATATAGAGAGACTGCGTTCTGTTATCTTGATATATGGAAGAGGAACTCCAATAGGAGTAAGACCATCGAGTAGCCACCGCCTTTCTGATTGATGTAATCCCATACTATCCTCATAACAACCACGATGAATACGAAGAATCTCAACAGCAGCACGATGACCGACGCCAGCCGGTAGTCGGCCCGCCGCAGGGGTGAAGCGACCGAGGCAGTGCGGAAGGCGGAAGCAAGTTTGTGGAAATTGCCCGCCTGGAGCCAATAAACCAGGTCGAAGGTAAGGCCGATACTTGTGGCGGACTTTCGACCGACACCGCTTTTCTTGTTGGCGACGGAGCCGAAGGCGTAGTGGCCGTGGAGTCCGAAGCAGTCTTTCACGGCTGGCGACAAGCCAGACGGGAATGTCTGCCGGGCGGAACTTGATGGAGTGGAAGTCTCGGAGGGGCGAAAGTCCCGAAGTGGCTGTAACCAAGCTGAGTACCAGAAGCAGAGCGGAGGGTACTCAGCTTGACCGCTTGTTCTATTGACATCGGTCACATATCTACAGCGAACAATGCCACATTTCCCGAGAGTGGCTTGGGAGTGTTGTATTGGTGAATCTATGTGAATATGTCTAAACACTGTTGATGTAGTTTGATTGAAATAATGTATTCATTTGATAGAAGTTGGTGAGGTGTTCTAGAAATGAATAAAACCATATATGAAGTAGAAATTAGTGATATAATAAGACTATGAATATCAATAATATGATTTACTGTGTTTAACAGTGTCTGCATACTATAAGTTGGCATACTAAAAGTATAATGCTAATTATAGTATGTTGGGTCGATGCGTATATTTCACTACCTTTGTTTCAAGCAAGTAATCAATAATAATGCAAAAATCACCCATCCTGGAAGCGTTCGGGCAGAATGTTCGTAAGCTTCGTGTAGAACAGGGGCTCTCTCAGGAGCAACTGGCATATAACGCTGGTCTTCATCGTACCTATATTGGGATGATTGAACGAGCAGAGAAGAATATTACGCTCTGTAATATCGAAAAAATAGCTAAGGCATTAGGCGTATCAGTCCGAGATTTAATCTAATCTCTAACCATTAAGTATTAATCAATTTTTCCTAATGAGTATGTTTTTCTTCTTCTTTGATATTCCCCAGTCAAATAATGGCAATGGTGCATCGACGACTATGCCGTCAACAAACCCTGGACAAGTTAGGCGCTTTCGTATTCATGGAGAAAATATTGTTGAATGTGAAAGAACCCTAAATCTCATTCGAGGAGCATTGCACGCTAGTGTTAATTTGTTGACATCTCCTTTGTATAAACCAAAATACCGACTACAGTGTACTGACGGTACATTTGAATTCGAGTTGCTTTCTGGTCATGAGAGATGGGGCGTTAACATAGGTTCTATCCTTATTGCAAATGGTGGTATTTTATCTGAAGGTGCCGATTCCTATGTAACGGAAATCAAGTCGTCAAATGAGGAAATTATTTTTGCATTAGAATACTGCTCTGCACTTCCGGCAGGAAATAATGCTTGGCAAAGAAGTGGCCGTGCTTTGTCTAGCGTCTTAGCGGGTGTCCCATATATTTACTTTGCGGAAATTGGTGGAGTTGAACTTGATGGTCAAAGAAATGTGAAAGCACCTCGATTCCCGAATCCTGTTGTACCATTCTCCTACCTAAAAACCTCTGATGATTACAATTCAATTTGCTTACCCGTTTATAATACACATCCAACGATAACACCTTCTTTGGGTAGCACATTTGCAAACTCAATCGGAACAAGAGATTGTGCAAATCTCATTAGATGCCTTCTTCTTAATCTTGATAAATCCGCTGCAACATCTGCTTTAACCACGAAGGGAATCAACCTCGTTAAAGCGTTGGCCGCTGGGAGACGTTCAATTGATACTCTTAGAAATGCACAATGGGACGGACTATTCTCTTCTACCGATTCTGCAAATTGGCTGTGCACGAATTCGGGGACACTGTTGTGGAAAAAGAAGCTCGGTGATAAGGTTCAAACAACAGCGACTTTTAATCAGCTCTTTACCGATATAATCAACCTTGGTTGCAAAACAATAGGTGGAAAAGATTTGCCTATTTGTTTGGTTCCTATAAGTATGATTCCTTCGGTAGAAGCAATCATGAACAGACTCTATTCATCAATGTCAATTTCATTTGCACATAATAAACCTCTTGCGATTGTATGGATTACTGGATTTAAGCCTCGTGGAGATGACTCCCGTCCTGATAGAGGACTTACTTCATTAGCGAGAATGACAATTGGGCAAAGTGCAAACTTGTTGAGTGTTGTTTCTGGACCAGCGAAACCAGCGACATGGAGAGCTCTATCTTCTTCAGTGGCTGCTCTATGTAACTCGAATGGCTTATGGCAATCAATTTTTAAGTTGAGTGACTATGTGTTCGTCGATAGTTTTACTGCGCCTCGAAAGTACTTCTTCTCAAATACTATATCTATAACACCAAATGGTAATCCTGTGACATTCCCATATCAAAGCGCAATCCCTGTTTTTGGAGAGAATGACACCGACTGTGCTATTCATCAGATATTCGCGCATAAGAGTGCAATAGGTATATTGGAGGGGTTGTGCAATCCTCCAGGAGGCGATTGGTCGGGAATCAGTGTGTTTGAGCAGAATGATGAGTACAGATGGACTTCGCTGCCACGAGTTTCACAAATCGGAGGTAAACGTCCGGATCATGTTATCCAGGTAGCGACATCAAGTAGAAATTATTTCTTATCAATTGAATCGAAGGGATACGGATCGGATTTGGACGATAATATTGGGCATAACCTCAAGTCTTATCTGATAGATTTGTTCTCATCGCAGCCAACAGCGCATCGAGCATATAATACTCAGTGGTCTGGCTTTACAGGAACATACAATATGTCAAAGCCTTATACCATATACTCGGTTGGTGCTTTTGAGTATCGAAATGATAGCGAGTTGTTCAATGAACAAACTCGCGGTGGATTAGACGCTATTATAGCTTTTGAGTTTTCAACAATCTCCAAAGTTCACGTTCTAGATAGAACCCAGACCCGTCTTGTTGAAGAAACATTAGAGAAAATTCAGAATATCATGAGTGGGTTCGTAATTCAAATACACTGATTCATGAATCGCATCAGTCTGGGAATTCATTACTTTTGTAAAGGATGAGTTCCCAGTTTTTATTAAGAACTTGTGACGGAAGACATCATCTGGCGGTGCGTATGAATATTCTCTCTCGCCTGAAGTACCATCAAAAGTAAGCATCCACTTAGCTCCAATTCGATTAAGCCTATCCAGTTCAGCAAAGAAAGCATTGAAATCAAAAGGTGTTTTGGTATATCTCCCTTTTGTTCCACCATATGGAGGATCGAGGAACACAAAGTCACCTCTTTTGGCAATAGCCAGAATCTCGCGGTAATCTGCATTAACAAATCTGAAGTTCTGTAAATGCTTACTCCATTTCTGGAGAATTACGCGCAGTCTTTCCGGGTTGATTCCTGGTCTTGACAAATGGAACGAATTATTAAACTCCCCGTTTTCATTATACCGAATTAAGCCATTTACACATGTCCTCGTGAGGAATAGGAAGTCATAGCAATTCCTAGTTCTATTGAAATTGTCCCTAACCCCATAGTAAACATCAACTCCTTCGTCCTGCAGACGCTGCCATCTGGCTTGATATTCATCGGCAACAAGCAGTGGATTATCTTTTATTTCGTTCCACAAGTCAATGAGCTCGCTAATTATATCACCAGCAACACCATGTTGACAGAGAGAAAAAGGCATCATGGCTCCACCTCCAACGAAAGGCTCAAAGTATGTGTCTCCTTCTTGGAAATACTTTGACAACTGTTCAGCAACTGGACGTTTGCTGCCAGTCCATTTCACTACTGCGGGAAAAGCTTTCATTAAAACAAAGACGTATTAAGGTTCTCAAGGCATGAGTCAATTCTATTGTTGGCTATATCGAAATAGTCCTTCTCGAGCTCAAAACCGTAAACATTCATTCCATATTTAAGTCCTGCGACCATTTCAGTTCCAGAACCTACAAAAGGAACTAACAGATTGCCGCCCTTCACTCCAGACAGCATAAGGATTCTATCTGACACCTTCTCTGGCTTTTGAGTAGGGTGAGAACCATGCTCCATTTCTGATTTGGGTTTATTATTTGGTATATCCCAAACTGTTCTCATCTGCTTGCCAGGCTCCTTAAGCTTGTCACATTCGATAGAATATGCTTTAGATTCAGCATAATTGAACACATATTTTCTATGCTTCTCATCACCCTTGTGAACCCATAAAATGGTTTCATGGCTGGCTGTTAATCTACGACCTGAGAGATTAGGAAAGGAATTTCGTTTATACCAGACAACCTCATTGATGATCTCAAGGCCAAGAAGCTGGCAACAAACATTCACAAAGCCTGAATTGTGATAGGTTGAATGAATCCATATTGAACCTGTAGGCTTAATAACTCTTTTAAGCTCTTTTAGCCACATATATGTTCCCGTAAAGGAATCATTCTGAGAAAGCAGATCCCATACCTCACTAGTAAGTCTCCATTCACCACCAAACCCAGCTTGGCGTTCTTTATCGCCATAGCTCCATTTGTGTTTTGTTGATGCCCCATAAGGTGGATCGACAATGCATAAGTCAAAAAAGTCCGAAGGAAGATTGGGAAGTTCCTCAAAAAGGTCCTTATTCTCGAAATGTACGTTGCTTCTATCCATTAGCGTCTAATTATTGAATCATTGTTTGAAAACAGGATCATACTGAACTTTGATTAATGGTACACGCTATATTTCAAATAATAACAATAAACTTCAATCTTGAAATAGTAGGCAGACCAAGTTAATATGATAACATTTCACATGTTTTCATTTACAAATATAGCGAGAATTTGCATACTATCATAGGCATAAGTCAATTTTTTCTGCTTGTGAGGGGATATTATATGATTGTTCATGCCCTATGTCGCTGTATATGAAAGTATTTTAGAATTATCTTATACTCAAATATATATAAGCTTAGATTAACTATGCCATTTATTAGGGGGACCGGTAGAAATCACATCAAATTTATGAATATTATCTGCTCCAAAGTTCTTTCGAGCCAGCCCTTATTCTCTTGATACTTTAGGGACAAATCTTGCATTTATGCCCCTGTTTTGCTGTTTTCGCATTATATGATGAATGTATGAGAAAACGAATGAATATAGTTCACGCGTATGTGAAGGCCAGCAAGAAAGACTACTACTATGTATCCGGAGCCGCTTTGTTTGATGATCCGGAAGTCCAGCCGTTGATGTGTATGGCTTACAAGACCTTCCGCAAGCATAAGTATGGTTTAGATGAGCCCCATACGAGAACGAGTACGTGATAGTCAAGAGGGGAGTGATCCTCGGACTAGATAAAGAAGAAGGACAGGCCCAATTGTACCAGATCTGAAAAGTAGACACGGAAAATAATCTTTAGGCATTACTAATTTCAATGCAGAATACCTATTTCCCCACGCAAAACTTCCCGAACACTTCGCCGAGGACTTCGTCGGGGGTGATGGCGTCGGAGGTGGATGCGAAGATGGAGTTTATGTCGCGGATGGCGGCGCGCAGGTCCTCGGCGAGGAGCTCTTCGCTGATGCCTTCACGTACGGCGCGAACGACTGCTCGAAGGCTTTCCACGGCGCTGCTAAGGGCGTTATAATGCCTTGCAGACGTGACGATTACACGCTCGTCGGTGTCTGCGAAACCGCACTTCACTATGGCCTTTTCGAGCTCCCGGAGCCCTTCCTTTCGAAGCGCCGAGATGCTTATCACGCGCCTCTCGTTCACCTTTTCGGAATCAGGTAGCAGGTCACTCTTGTTCGCCACGACGATAATCTTTTGATTCTCAGCGTCTATCAGGCTTTTGACCTTACTTAGCATCTTCTCGCTTTCATCCTTTTTCGTCGCGTCCAGAAGGCAAATCACGATGGATGCGTCCCGAATCTTCGCCAGACTCCTCTCGATTCCCAGCCTCTCTATCACTTGCTCGGTCTCGCGAATGCCGGCCGTGTCTATGAATCTATATCTAACTCCTTCTATGACAATGCTTTCCTCTACCGTGTCGCGCGTGGTTCCCGGAATGTCCGAAGTAATCGCCCTATCTTCGCCGAGCAGGGCATTCAGCAGCGTACTCTTCCCGACATTCGGCGCCCCCACAATCGCCACCGGCACGCCATTTTTCAGCGCATTTCCCACCCGGTAGCTGTCCCTGAGCCTGCTCATTTTCGCTATCGCGCTTTCGGCCAATCCTATAATCATCTCCCTGCTGGCAAATTCGACCTCCTCCTCGCTGAAATCCAGCTCCAATTCCACCAGAGCCGAGAGCCTTACCAGAGCATCTCTAAGTTCCTTGAAAGCAGCGGAATACTCGCCGCGCAACTGACTTTGGGCGACCCTAAGCGCAGCCTTCGAATCCGCAGCGATCACATCTGCCACTGCTTCCGCCTGTGCCAAGTCCATCTTCCCATTCAAATAAGCCCTCTGCGTGAATTCACCCGGCCCTGCCATCCTGCATCCATTTTCGCAAAGCAGGCCAATCGTCTCGCTGACAATATATTTCGAGCTGTGACACGAAATCTCCACGCCATCTTCGCCGGTATAGGAGTTCGGCGCGCGGAACACACTGACTATCACCTCGTCCAGAAGCGAGCCGTCCGATGCGAAGATGCTTCCGAAGTGCAGGGTATATCCCTTCGACTGAGCTATCGAGCCCTTTCGCAGGCTAATGACCTTATCGGCCAATTCCAAACTGCCTGGGCCACTAACTCTTATCACGGAAATGGCCCCTGTCCCCGGAACGGTCGCCGGTGCGCAGATGATGTCGTTATTATTCATCGTATTCCTTCCAATAATCTATTTTAAATGCCGGAGCCTGCTCGGTGTATCTCTTTAGACTTGAAGAAGATAGCCAGGTGATATAGCCATCCTTAAGCCCGGCTGCGAATAGTCCGCGTATCTCCTTTTCCAGATTCTCGGCGTTATAGTCGATGCCCTCTGGGTCCACGTGCTTCATCACGTGATAGGCCTGTATCCAAGTGCGCACCTTGGCCGGATTAGGGATCGCAGCCTGCCTGCCCTGAACCCTCTTTCCCCAGGCCAATAACAGCTCGTACGGGTGATTCCACGGCTTGCTGATGCCGTAGAACCCGTCAGGGAAGTGGTCCGGATAAGGCATACCGCACATCACGTCGGCGACATTCGACAGAGCCGGCCAATACTGCCCGTAGGCGGTGGTGTAGCCCGGATTGGCACTCTCGCCGAAGACATCTATGGACACGTAGGCTCCCACGGCGTGAATCTCGTCGCAAGCGTATCTGACGAATCTCTGGATGGCCTGTACCTTCGATTCCCCGTAGACGTTATGGTAGTCCACCAGGCTCTCGATCTTGGTCATACGGTCCGGGAAGCGCACATAGTCGAAATTGATTTCGTTAAAGCCGAACTTCTCGACCGCCTCTCGGGCCAATTCCACGTTAAACTGCCAAACCTTTCTGTTATAAGCGCTTGGCCAGTAGGATTTGTTATGCTTGTAAGGCTCTCCGGTGGCGATTTCGGTGATGGCGCTGTTAGGATTATCCTTCACGAAATAGGTGTCCTTGAAACAGGTGATTCGTCCCACCACGTAGAACCCTTCCTCGTGTAGTCTGGCCACGGCCCTGCGATAGAGCTCCTCGCCCCTAGCCGAAGCCCTGGCGTAGTTCGTAGGGGAGTGCCTGCGCATCGCATCTGCCTTGAAGCCAGGACATTCGTTATCCTTTATGTCTATGACGAAAGTGTTGATCTTAGTCTTTTTCGCCAATGCTATGTAGGCGTCGATGTTCGCGATGTTACCCGGCGCGAAATTAATGTAGAGCGAATAGCAGGACTGCGGCATCACGTTATTCTCAAACGAAGGTTTTTCGTAAGGGTAATAGTCGCAGTCATAGGCCTTTCCGCCTCCGAAACTGTTCCTTACGGCCAGATGCAGCGAATCGTAGACCTCGGGCTTGTATCGGGCCAATGCGCTCTTCTGAGAGCGGGTAAGATACTTCCCGTAGACATAGCCTTCGAGGTGGCCCGACTTAACCTTATAGCGGTGCACCTCGCCCTTATGGTCGGGCCAAGTGCTGCCTACGATCTGTAAGCTCTTTCCTTTCGTTATCTGGCCTCCGATTTTCGAATGCAGGGTGTCGCTCAGTACTGAGACCGTACTGCGGGCGTAGAGCCTTTTTTCCTGCACGACCTGTAGGCTGTCAGTCGTGAGATTATGCTTGTTAATGTAGTATTTCTGTGATTTGGTGCTTTTTACCTCTACATAGGTACTGTCATCGGATACTATGGTGTTATCCGGGAAAACCTTAATCGAAGAGCCACGCACTGCGAAATCGCTTGCTTTCAGCTCACCGGTCTTTTTGTCGGCGAAATAAAGAGTGGTATATGGGGATGGAGATGCTACAAGCATCTGTGTGGAGTTGTCCCCGCAGCTCGCCAAGGCCGAAATTAGGGAAAGAGTGGTAAATAGTATGGCATTCATTCTCATATCGTATCTGAAATTGAGGTTTGCAAAGATAGTATATTTCGAGAATAATCGTAAATTTGTATGATCATAAAACTTGTTTTGATTATGGCATTGAATGAAATTCCGGTCCTGCTTCTGACCGGTTATCTCGGAAGCGGCAAAACTACACTCGTAAACAGAATCCTAAATAATAAGAAAGGGGTAAAGTTCGCCGTAATAGTTAACGACATAGGTGAAGTTAACATAGACGCCTCGCTCATCGAGCAGGGCGGAGTAGTGGGACAGAAAGACGACAGTCTGGTCGCGCTTCAGAACGGATGCATCTGCTGCACCCTTAAGATGGACTTGGTCCAGCAAATCTGCGACATAGTTTCCCAGCATAAGTTCGACTATATAGTAATAGAGGCGAGCGGCATTTGCGAGCCGGAGCCTATTGCCCAGACCATTTGCAGCATCCCTTCTATGGGCGTGCAGTTCATAAAGGACGGCATCGCGAGACTCGACTGCATAGTGACCGTGGTGGATGCGCTGCGTATGCGCGACGAGTTCGAGAGCGGAGATTCGCTCGTGGGCGATAATATAGGCGAAGAGGATTTGGAGAGCCTAGTCATCCAGCAGATAGAGTTCTGTAACATTATTCTTCTTAACAAGGCCTCGGAGGTGAGTCCTTCGGAGCTCGGAAAGATAAAGCAGATAATTCGTACGCTTCAGCCTAAGGCTCAGATTATCGAGTGCGATTATGGCGATGTCGACTTGGATAAGATTCTGAACACGCATTTGTTTGATTTCGAGAAGGTGGCGACGAGTGCCACCTGGATCAGCAAGGTGGAAGGCGGGGCTCCCGCCGACGACGAAGTGGAACACTTCGGGCACGAGGAGCACGAAGAGCACGAACATCACCACGACGAAGAAGAGCACGAGCACCATCACGACGATGATGACCACGAGCACGAACATCATCATCACCATCATCACGACCACGAGGGCGGGGAAGTGGAAGAGTACGGCATAGGCACATACGTTTACTATCGCCGTCAGCCTTTCGACATTAACAAGTTCGACTTCTTCCTGTCGCGGAATTGGCCTAAAAATGTAATCCGCACGAAGGGTCTGTGCTATTTCACCGAAAATACCGATATATGCTACCTTTTCGAGCAGGCAGGCAAGCAGATGAGCCTTAAGAATGCAGGCCAATGGTATGCCACTATGCCGGCCACGCAGCTCGAGAGGATGCTGGAAGCCGACCCTGTGCTTCAGCGCGACTGGGACAGGACCTACGGCGACAGAATGCAGAAACTCGTGTTCATAGGACAGCACCTCGATAAGGAGGAGTTGGCCCGCGGACTCGATGCGTGCCTGGTAGACGAGTGTATAATCAAATGAAATATAACGAGATGAAACGACTTTTCCTCGCACTGGCAGGCAGTGCGCTTTTCCTGCTCGGCGCCGCGGCTCAGGAAGCCATTTGGCCCGGATCGGAGTTAGTATCGCCGGAGGTGAACGACGCTACCGGCCAAGTAACCCTGCGACTCTACGCACCCGATGCCTCGAAGGTAGAAGTGGTGGGCTTCTGTACGGACGGATACGAGCCTATGACGCGCGATTCTTCCGGCCTCTGGACCTGGAGCAAGACCCTGCCCAGCGAGCTCTACTACTATAATTTCGTGGTGGACGGAGTGAAGACCCTGGATTTGGCCAATTCCTACGTCTACAGAGACGTGTCCTACCTTTCGAGCTACTTTATCGTAGGTGGCGGAAAGGGCGACGACTATAAGTCTAGGGAAGTGCCTCACGGAAACCTCAGCAAGGTCTGGTATCACAGCGACAAGACAGGAACCGACCGCAGAATGACCGTCTACACTCCTGCCGGCTACGAAAACGGAAAGGGACGCTATCCGGTGCTCTACCTTCTTCACGGACGCGGAGGCGACGAAGACGCCTGGACGAGCCTGGGACGCGCACAGTACATATTGGACAACCTCATCGCGCAGGGCCGTGCCAAGCCTATGATAGTGGTTATGCCTAACGGAAATACCGACAGACACAGCGCTGCTCCAGGAGAAGACGGTCAGGGTATGTACAAGCCATATCCGTGCGGTGCCACCGACACCTCTTTCGAGGAGCATTTCGGCGATGTCATTAGTTATGTGGACTCGCACTATCGTACCATAAGGAAAAAGAGCGGAAGGGCCATAGCAGGTCTTTCTATGGGTGGCTTTCACAGTAACATAATTAGTGTGAACTATCCTAACACCTTCGACTATGTGGGCCTCTTCTCTGCTGCTCCTACTACTTGGAGAATCCAGACGGACGAATCCCTCTATTCTGCCCCTAACTTCTACGAGAACTACGACGCTAAACTGAAAGCCCTGTTCGATAATAAGATAGCCCTTTATTACATAGCCATAGGAGATACCGATTTCCTCTACGAGGCTAATTGCGAATTCCTTAAGAAACTGGATGAGATAGGCGCCGATTACGTCTATGTCGAGAGTAAGGGAGGGCATATTTGGGCCAATTGGCGTGATTACCTCACGGATTTCATAGGAAGGATTTTTTAGACGCATGCTATGATAACACTACTGATAAGCATCGCAGCCTTGATTTTAGGCTATTTCGTCTACGGACGCTTCGTGGAGAAAGTGTTCGGACCGGACAAGGATAGACTTACCCCGGCGCACAGTAAAGCCGACGGAATCGACTATGTGCTCCTTCCTTCGTGGAAGGTATTTATGATTCAATTCCTTAACATCGCCGGAACTGGACCCATCTTCGGTGCCATTCTCGGCGCCCGTTTCGGACCTTCGTGCTATCTGTGGATAGTGCTGGGATGCATCTTCGGCGGAGCGGTTCACGACTATATGACCGGTATGCTCTCTGTCAGAAGCGGCGGAGTGGGACTCCCGGAGCTGGTCGGAGAACACCTCAGCCGTAAGGCCAAGCCTTTCGCCATAGGATTCTCGGCATTGATGCTCTTACTGGTAGGTGCCGTATTCGTGTACAGCCCGGCACTCATCATAGGTGACTTGACCTCCAAGTCTTTCGACACCACCTTCATCTGGGTAGCCGTAATACTGGTTTACTATGTAGTAGCCACTTTCGTTCCCATCGATAAGATAATAGGAAAGATCTATCCCGTATTCGCGTTTGCGCTGCTATTTATGGCGGTATCGCTATTAGCTTGTCTTATAATCAAATGGCCTACGAATATGCCAGAACTCTGGGATGGTCTTGCGAACCGTAATCCCTCTGCCGGCCACATCTTCCCTTGTCTTTTCATTACCATAGCCTGCGGCGCGGTGAGCGGATTCCACGCCACCCAGTCGCCTCTTATGGCCAGATGTATGGATAACGAGAAGCTTGGTAGACCTATATTTTATGGCGCTATGGTCACCGAAGGCATCGTGGCCCTGATTTGGGCAGCAGTCTCTTCCTATTTCTTCTTCTGCGGAGGTAACGCGGAGATGGGTGCGGAAGGGGTCAGCGCGGCTCCTCAGGTGGTTACCATCGTGAGCAAGCATTGGCTCGGAGTGCTGGGCGGTCTGCTCGCCATTATGGGCGTGGTAGCGGCTCCTATAACGAGCGGCGACACTGCCCTTCGAAGCGTTCGTCTCATCGTGGCAGAAGCGCTGCATCTGGACCAGAGCTCGATTAAGAACAGATTGGCCATAAGCATACCTATCTTCGTGCTCACCGGTGCGCTGTTGTGGTTCAACATCTCCGACGCCGACGGGTTCGACCGCATCTGGCGCTATTTCGGATGGGCCAATCAGACCCTCGCGGCGCTGGCATTGTGGACCATAACGGCCTACCTGTCGAAGCGCAAGGGGAAGTGGGCCTATATGCTCACGCTTTTCCCTGCGGCATTTATGACATCGGGAACGACCACCTACATTCTCACTGCCAAGATAGGATTCAACCTCAGCGATGCTTGCATTCCTTACCTGGGAGTGGGTATATTTGCGGTTAGCGTGCTCTTGTTTTACGTGGCACGCCATAACAGATTGAAAAAGCAGTAATGGATCAGCCTAAGATAGAACGCGTACTTCGTCTGATGAATTATATGTCAGGCAGTTTCAACTATACGATAGACGAATTGGCAGAAAAGCTGCAGATGTCGCCGCGCACGATTTATCGATATATCGACACCTTTAAGAATGCCGGATTTGCGGTGGTTAGGCTTTACGGCAGCGTCTATAAGATAGAATCCATACCTGAGGAGGCTCCCAAACTCGAAGGCCTCTTGTATTTCTCGGACGAGGAGGCCTATCTGGTAAACAGTCTCATAGACAGGCTCAGTTCTTCCAATTCCCTGAAGAAGGGGCTTAAGGAGAAATTGGCAGTCATCTACGATTCCACGGCCATAGACACCTTCGTGGACGAGCGCAGTAACGCCACTCACGTGGAAAGGCTTTCGGAAGCGGCTAAAAAGAAAAAGCAGGTGACGCTTAAAGATTATGAGTCAGGTAATTCACACACGATTCGAGACAGATGGGTGGAGCCGTTCGGATTCACTACGGACTATGTAGACGTGTGGGCCTATGACATAGAGGATGGAAAGAACAAGATCTTCAAGGTATCGAGAATAGGGGAGGTGGAAATCAGGGACAGGGATTGGATAGCCGAAAGCAGCCACAGGAAGTTCGGAATGGATGTTTTCCGTATGAGCAGCGGCAAAAAGCCGTCGAGGGTGGTGCTGAAGATGACGGTATTGGCCAAGACCCTTCTGGTAGAGGAGTTTCCGCTCGCAGAGAAGGATATCACTCGCAGCGGGGACGAATGGATTCTGGATACGATGGTGCACGGCTACGAGGGCATAGGACGTTTCTATCTCGGACTCAGCAGCGACATTAAGATAGTGGATTCGCCCGAGTTCGTGGAATACGTGAAGGATTTTATACGAAAGAACCTTTCGGAGTATGTGTAAGCCGGTTTTTTCGAAAGACAGCGTGCAATGGGCCTACTGCATTTTCCACCAGAAGCTGAACGTCTATAAGGATTCGTCGGACCCTGGACAGAGAGACGAAATTGAGAACGTGGTGGCCTCCTATGCCATGAGTATGAACTCTGAGCTTTACCGATACATATCTAAGGGAAAGCCTTCCTTTCTTATGGAGCACGATGGCTTCGAAGGGGATTTGGCGCAGGCCGTAGAGGAATTGAACAAACTAATGTAAGAAATGGAACATTTACCTAAAAACGATATGCCGATGCTAGTGTCGGCCATAAATTTTCTTCTTCGAGACGAAGAATTCGACAATTTGGATGAAATCTGCGATTATTATCACGAAGATCGCGTAGAGTTAGAAAGGAAATTGGCCGATGCCGGGTTCCACTATTCCGAGACTCTTAAGAAGTTCTATTAGTCAGATAGAAGTTGAACTCGAGCCCTCCTCCTTTGTGTTCGCTCGCAGTGATATGTCCTCCGTGGTACTCCACGGCGTTTTTTACGATGGAAAGGCCCAGTCCCGAGCCTTCCGAGTTAGACGAGCCCTTGACCCTGTAGAATCGCTCGAATATCTTCCCCAACTCCTTAGCATCTATCCCTTTCCCGGTGTCGTAGTAGCGGAAATGCAGCTTGTCGTCGGATTCCGCATCGCAAGAGATGTTTATCGTAAAATCCTTTCCTGCATATCGTAGCGAGTTTTCGATAAGGTTTCTGAAGGTGGCATAGAGAAGGGGCTGGTTCGCCCTTACCGACACTTCTTCACCTATCTCGTTCTCTACCTTTACGCCCTTTTCGCTAATTCTTCCGCTTAGCTGCGTCACTATGTCGTCTACCAGTTTCTTCACGCCTATATACTCCTTAGGCAGGGCCGCAGGGTCCTGCTCTATCTTGGTGATGAGGGAGATGTCGGTTATAAGGTTAGAGAGCCTGATGGTCTGCGAATAGGCCCTTTCGATGAACTGGCGCTTATGCGCCTCGTCCATTTCGGGCATCTCCACCAGAGTCTCGAGATAGCCCCTGACACTGGCCAGGGGAGTCCTTATCTCGTGCGCTATGTTACTCGTCAGCTGGCGTTTCTGGGCTTTCAGCTTCTCGTCCATCTGCTCCTTCGTGCTCTTCACAATGAAGTATAGAATGAAGGCGAAAAGGAGAAGCAGTCCTACGAGAGTAAGGTAAAACCAAGTCATAGCGCCTACTTGTTTATGCAGTATCCGAAGCCTATCCTGTTCGTGATAAGGTCTTTACATTTCGCTCCCAGCTTGGCCCGAATCCTGGCTATATGCACGTCCACCGTCCTCTCGGTGATGTAGGGACTGTCTTTCCAGAGCATTTCCAGAAATTCGCCGCGCGAAAAGCATCGGCCCGGGTTCGTTGCCAGCAGGTGCAGTATGTCGTACTCCTTCTTAGACAGGGCGATTTCCTTTCCGTCCACGAAGGCTTTCTGGGCCACAGGGTCGAGCGTAAGGCTCTGCAGGCGAATCGTCTGCTCCTGAGCCGTGTCCGAGGTGGCAGTGCTTCGCTTGAGCACGGCCTGGATTCGAGCCCTTACCTCGTTAATCGAGAATGGCTTGGTGATGTAGTCGTCGCCCCCGGCGGAGAAGCCGGTAAGCATATCGTTTTCGCTGATTTTAGCAGTGAGAAAGATTATCGGAATGCTAAGATTCATCTCGCCCCTGATTATGGAGGCCAATTTGAACCCGCTCATCCCGGGAAGCATCACGTCGAGCAGGATTAAATCTACGCTCTCGCCGCTCCTTATGATTTCCAGTGCACTTTCGGCACTTTCGGTGCAAAGCGTGTCGTAACCCCAAGACTGGATGTTGAATTGGAGTATTTCCCTAAGGTCTGCCTCGTCGTCGACAATCAATATTCTCATTAGGCTTGTGGAGTAGTCGTCTGTTCTTTTTTCCTTTTAATCTGCTTTGAGATTATCTCGTAGCCCATTACCGCCAGACAGAATGCGTTACTTGCGATCAGTGGGGTGTTATGGCTTATTATGCCGTTAATCATCCAGCACAGGTTTCCTATGCTAACCAAGTACTTAACTGCGTCAGGATGTTTTGCGAGCATACCTGCACCTCTGAAAATGGTGGCTATCCAGCCGATAATGTCTGCTATCATATTCTAAATACAAATGGTTTTACTGCTGTAATACTATCACCTCGTCGCTGCCAAGCCTAACCTTGAGCCAGTCGCGTAGCGTCGTTATCTCATCGTCCGAGAGGGTTTGCTTTGCCCTTAGGATGGCTACCACAGTCTCGCGGCTAAGTCCGGTGTTAGGGTCTACGTCGGCGCCACGGCTTATTATCACGTCCGACACGTTCTTATGCTGGGCGCAGATCTCCATCGTGAGCAACTTCGTAGGCAATTCCTTCTTACGGTACCCCGAAACGAGGGTGCGAAGTGAATCCACTTCCTTATTTAGCGCATTGATGGTCTGGGTATTATGCTCGTAGATGCCCTTCATAAGGTCTGAATCCAGCCCAGAGCCCTTTACGGTAGCGTCTTCCTTAATGAATACCTGATTTCGGCTTATGCCCAGGTTCTCTGCGGAAGCGTAGATTCTATCCTTTTCGGTAGATTCCAACTGCTCACCTGCGACGAAGAGATCCACTGTAGGAACTTTAGCGTTATGGTGTATGGTGTAGTCGAAAATATAGCTCTTTCCGAGAACTTTGTTATTATCGACCAGAGTCTCTACGCTCTTGTCGAAGTTACTTTGCTTCACGATGTTAATAGCCGAGAGTATGGAAGGGATTATGATGAGGAGCATAGCCACTCCCACGATTCTCTTAGTTTTCTTGCTCTTCGCCTCGTCTGTCGCTCCCACTGCCGGGAATCGAAGATACTTAACTACGAGGAAGGTCGCCAGTGCGATGAATATACTGTTGATTATGAACAGATAGAGCGCTCCGAATACGAATGGCCAATCGAGGTTCGCCAGTCCGTAGCCCACCGTACAGAGAGGAGGCATGAGGGCGGTGGCGATGGCTACGCCCGAAAGAACCGTTCCCTTCTCCTTCCTGGTGTTTTCGAGCATGCCGGCAGCGCCACCGAACAGTGCGATGAGCACGTCGTAGATGGTAGGGTTCGTGCGGGCCAGGAGCTCGGTCCTCTGTGCAGGGTTAAGAGGAGATAGTATGAAGTATATGGTACTCGCTATAATGCTAATGGCCACCATAATGGCGAAGTTCTTAAGTGCATCCTTTAGAAGCGGGAGGTCATTCGTGCCGATTCCCAATCCCAGTCCCAGGATAGGACCCATAAGAGGGGAAATCAACATAGCACCGATTATGACAGGAATCGAGTTAAGGTTCAATCCCACGGATGCTATGACTATGGCACAGGCCAGAATGAAGACGTTTTGGCCTTTGAAGAAAATGCCCTTTTTAATGGAAATGCTTGCAGACTCGATGTCGATTTGGTCGCTCATATTAACCAAATCCTTCAATTGTTGAAATATCTTTACTCCCATAAGCGTACGTATTTTCTTGCAAATATACCGATTATTTTCTGTAACTTTGGTTCATTGTTTAAAAAATAACAAACCGATGAACAACTGTAATTATCCGTGGAAATTCAGTTCCTTGGGAGGCGTAACCAGAGTGCGTATCGACAGTGGCGAGGACATCGCCCATTTGGGAGAATTGGACCAGAAGCTCTGGACGGCACTTGGTTGCCCGGTAGACGGCCTGGAATTCGACCGTGAATTTTTAGAGTACATAGATAGCGACCACGACGGAAGAATCCGTGTAAAGGAGGTCGTGAAAGCCAGCGAATTGATATGCAGCATATTGAAAGATAGGGATTTGCTTCTTAATTCGAGCGACACCCTGCCTCTTTCCGCCTTCGATACTAACAGCGTAGAGGGCTGCAGGCTCGAAAAGAGCGCGAGAAGGGTGCTGGAAAGCATTGGCAAGTCCTCGAAAGAAGCTATCAGCATGGAAGATACGACCGATTCGAAGGCCATATTCTCGAAAACGCGCTTTAATGGCGACGGCATCGTGACTCCGCTCTCGGCAGGCGATGACGCCAAGTCTAAGGATGCCATAGAAAGTGCGCTCAAATGCTTTCCGGCATCGCTCGACAGAAGCGGCCAGGACGGCGTGGATGCGGCTACGGTAGAGGCCTTTTATGCTGCGCTTCAATCCTATAAGTCGTGGAATGACGCTAAGGGCGAAGAGTGCTCTCCGTTCGGGGCGGACAGCGAGAAGGTTTTCGCATCGGTAGAGGCCCTTAAAGCTCTTTTCGACGGATATTTCACCCAGTGTGAGTACTTCGCCTACGACCCTGAATGCGAGCAGGCTAAGGAAAGCGCGGATTCGCTGTCTCATCCTAATGCCGATATTCTGCTTCACTTGGACAAAATCAACCCGAAATGGGCTGCGCAGGTGGAAGAGTTGAGAAAATTGGCCCTGGACAGCGAGGTCACGGTGCTCACTAAGGCCGATTGGAACGCACTGAAGGCGAAATTCGCACCACTGCAGGCTTGGCTTGCTGCGAAGGCGGGCGAGCAGGTAGAGGCCCTGGGCTTCGAGAAGGTGGCACAGCTATGCGCCGAGAATAAGAAGGCGGAAGTCTTGTCGCTGATAGAAAAGGACTTGTCCCTAAAGGAAGAGGCGGATTCGATAGACGATGTGCACAATCTTTTGCTGGTTTATCGCCATCTTTACGCATTCCTTAACAATTTCGTGCGTTTCGGAGCATTTTACGACCGCGACCAGAAGTCGGTTTTCGATGCGGGCGAGCTCTATATCGACCAGCGCTGCCTGAAACTCTGCATAAGGGTAAATGATATGGGAAAACAGACTATGATGGCCCCACAGAGCGGAATGTACATACTTTACTGCGACTGCATCTCGAAAAAGACGGGAAAGACCGCCACCATCGCGGCGCTTCTGACCGACGGCAGTTCGGATAACCTCAGCGTGGGGATGAATGCCGTATTCTACGACAGAGACGGGCTCGATTACGACGCTACGGTAACTAAGATAATCGATAATCCTACCAGCATCCGCCAGGCTTTCTTCCACCCTTACAGGAAGTTGTCCAAGGCCATAAGCGATCGCATAAACAAGCAGGCCGCTGAAAAGGAGAGCAAGGTGACGAGCGCAATACCTAAGAAAGCCTTCGACCCTACGACCCTGCTGGCATTGACGGCCGGTGTGGGAGTGGGCGCCGGAGTGATTCTAAACGCAGTGTCTGAGCTCGTAAAACCGTGGTACACACTGCTTTTAGTCATCGTCGGGCTGTGCATGGTGATTTCCGGACCTTCGATGTTCCTCGCTTGGCTTAAGCTTCGCAAGCGCAATCTGGGACCTATCCTTAATGCCAATGGCTGGGCCATCAACTCTGCAGTGCTGGTAAACAGCCTCTTCGGCGCCACCCTGACCTCCCTGGCCAAGTATCCTAAGATCCTCACGACAGGAGACCCGTTCGCCATAAAGAAAAAGTCGCCGCTTCCTTATATAATCGCGATGTTCCTAATCGCCGGCGTGGTGCTCTGCGTACTAAGTCATATTTAGTCCTATGGCAGATAATTATTTGGAAACCAGATACGCGCAAGTGTTTGAAAATAACGGAGGGGCGAGAGTGTCGACTCGCCCTTCCATAGATTCTTGGCTTAAAAGGGAATGCGAGAGTGCCGACAGAGACGTCTCCTATAAGGTGCATCCTCTTCAGGCTGAGGCTTTTATACGAACGCTACGAATCGCTTTCCCTGAGGTGAAAGCTTCCTACGACACCTGTCAGGGCGATGGCTCGCTCGCTCTGGAACTTCTGATGAATAGCGAGTTCGACGCAGGAAGAGCCTTTCAGATAGTGGCATTGAAAGCCTCGGAAATGGGCCTTCGCGTAAGCCTTAAGGAGGGGAGCGGAGGAAAGGTGCTTATGGAAGTATTCAAATAACCCCGCATTGTTACAATTCCGTTAAGACTATTAAGTTTCAATTAATTTTACGATAAGGCAGGACAATTATCCGTAGAGTAGAGTTAAAATTGCACTTGAAATTATATGAAACGAATATGATATTAAGTGTGTTAACTCTACTGGGAGCTTTAGGAATGTTCCTTTACGGAATGAACTTGATGAGCTCCGGATTACAGAAAGCCGCGGGAAGCAAACTCCGCACCCTGCTTTCGAGAATCACCTCAAATCCCTTCAAGGGAGTCCTTACCGGATTCGGAATCACCTCTGTAATACAATCATCTTCCGCTACCACAGTGATGGTGGTGGGGTTCGTCAGTGCCGGCCTACTTACTCTTTCTCAAGCCATAGGTGTGATTATGGGTGCCAACATCGGTACCACCATGACCGCATGGATAATCTCCATCTTTGGATTCAAGGCCGACATTTCCATATTGGCCGTGCCTCTAATGGCAGTCGGCTTTATCCTGTCCAACGCTAAAAGAGACAAGCTGAAATCAATAGGAGAGTTCGTTATAGGTTTTTCTCTCCTATTCCTAGGACTTTCGCTGATGAAAAACTCCATCCCGGACCTTAGTACTACACCTGAAGTTTTGTCGTTTATCCAAGGATGGTCCGGAAAAGGGTTCATTTCCGTGCTTCTATTTCTATTGTTGGGCACGGTGATGACCCTTATTTTGCAGTCTTCCAGCGCGACGGTAGCGCTGACGCTCATAATGCTGAATATGGGGTGGATACACTTCGACATGGCCGCAGCGATGGTGCTGGGCGAGAACATCGGAACCACCATAACTGCCAATATCGCCGCCTCCGTGGGCAACGTGAATGCCAAGCGGGCAGCATTGGCCCATACATTCTTCAACGTGTTTGGCGTCATCTGGGCACTGATTTTCTTCCATCCCTTCGTGAACTTGGTTCAAAATATCGTGGGGCTTATGAATGTGGATGAGCAGACTTCGCTCGTGTACGGCATCTCGATGTTCCACACTATGTTCAACCTCATAAACACTTGCATCCTGATATGGTTCACGTCCGTAATAGAGAAAATCGTAAAGTTCGTAATCAAGGACAAGCCTTCTAAGGACAAGACGAAAATCGTTTACCTCGATTCGGGTCTTATAGACACGCCGGAGCTGGCTTTGAGCGAGGCTTGCCGCGAGACCGTGCACTTCGCCAGAGTTATGAAAAACGGACTGGAGTACATCCGCTCCGCCGTCCAATCCTCCGACAACATAGCAGATTACGAGCCTTATAAGGAAAAACTCGTAAAGTACGAGCAGATTTCGGACAAGATGGAATACGAGATCGCCTCTTTCCTTAACGAACTGGCCAAGGCCCACATAAGCGACCATTCCCTTTCGCTCGTGCGCTCACTTCTTAGAATCACTAAGGAACTCGAATCTATGGGTGATAGCGGAGAATCCGTAAGTAAGAGCCTCACGGCTATGATCAATTACTCTCGACACCTCTCCGACGAGCATAAGAAGGCGCTAGATAAGATGCTCGACTTGCTTAATGCCGCTTATGAGGCTATGATTTATAACATCGAGCACTACAACGAGATAAAGGACATTGAAAAGGCGAAAAATGCCGAGATCGCCATCGATGCATTCAAAAAGGAATGCAAGCTTAAGGAATATGACAGTATGGAAAAGAAGGGCGACGCTTATTTCGAATCCGTTTTCTTTCTCGACCTTCTGGACGAGTTGGAAAACATAGGAGACTATGCCATCAATGTGTCGGAAGCTCTGGTAAGCGAGTCGTAAACGTAACTCTGAGCCCGCTCTGCGGATGGGTGAAGGTGATGGATTCTGCGTGAAGCATCAGCCGAGATTTGAGAGGGGAGCCGTAAAGGGCATCCCCTTTAATCGGTCTTCCCAGGCCAAGTGGAGATGCTGCGTGGACGCGAAGCTGGTGCGTGCGCCCGGTCTTGGGGAAGAACCTCACGTCCATCTCCCCGTCGGGGAAGATTTCGAGAATGTCGTATTCGGTAATGGCCAATTTTCCATTTTCCCTATCCACGACCTGACGCGGCCTGTCATAATAGTCCGGGGCCAATGCCAACGCTATGGTCCCGTGCCTTTTCCCTTTCCACGGGCGAGTGCCGGCCTCGAGATGGGCCAAATAGCTCTTCTGCACTTCGCGCGAGGCGAATTGGCCCTGAAGGGCAGCCTGATACTGCGGAGTCTTCGCGAATACCATTACCCCACTTGTATCCATGTCGAGCCTGTGGCAGGAGTAGAGCGTGCCCTTTTCCTTTTCGAGGTGCTCCTGAAGCGATTCCGTGCCCGTAAGACCCGGCGCGCAGAGCATACCCGAAGGCTTGTCCACGACGAGAATGGCCTCGTCTTCGTAGATTATCTTTATTTCGCTCACGTCCGGGACTCTCTGAAGAGGATTTTCATCGACGTCGAGCCCCTGCATCATAAAGCTTAGAAGCGGACCGCATTTGCCCGTACAAGAAGGGTAGAACCTGCCGTGTTCGCGTACCTGTCCGCCCGCAGGGGATGCGCCGTACCAGAATTCGCCTATGCAAAGCGGCTTAAGGCCCTGAGAATAAGCATAGTTAAGCAGTTTGGGCGCTGCGCATTCTCCTGTCCCTCCCGGGGGTACCAGCCCTCTACGCGAGAACACATCCTTAATGGAGAGCCTTTCGCCCAGTGCGTTCCCGACTACATAGCTGTCGAAAAGATAATCCTGCAGGGCTGCGGAAGCCTCTGCGCCCACCGGCCTATCCTGCAATTCCTTAACCTCGGTGGTGTCGAAAACCGGCGGCACGAACCCATCTATCCTGCTCTTTTTCCCGGCCAATCCCGAAAACCCGTTCAGCACCACTTCTCGACCCTCGGAATCTTCGCATACCAACACGCCTAACATCTTGCCTTCGGCGAAAAGGGAGTGCAAACTCTCATCGGAATCGATGCGAGCCATAAGGGCTTCGGCAGCCCTTTTCACCCTCTCGTCGGGGACGTATCTGAATGGGTAATTCAAAATGTCTTTATCTCTTTATAGACGCGCTGTATGGGAAGTCCCATCACATTATAAAAAGACCCCTCTATGCTCTCTATTCCTATGTAGCCTATCCATTCCTGTATGCCGTAGGCTCCGGCCTTGTCGAAGGGTTTGTACTTTTCTATGTAATACTCTATCTCTTCGGGACTTAGCTCGCAGAATAACACTTTGGTCACGTCTGTAAAGAGCTTTTCCTTGTCCTTACTTCTAAGCATTACGGCCGTCCTTACCTCGTGTTCGCGTCCCGAAAGGGCAGTGAGCATCTCCTCGGCCTGCTTATGGGAGTGGGGCTTTCCGAGAACCTGTCCGTCGACTATGACCACGGTGTCTGCCGTTATCAGCAGTTCGCCCTCTGCCAATGGCCTGTGAAAGCCGTAGGATTTACCACGGGCGAGGAACGCCGGGACCTCTTCGGGAGAAATGCCATCCGGGCATATCTCTTCGAAATCGTTTTCGGTGTCTATCGTGAAGTCTATGTCGGCACCTCGGAGCAATTCGCTTCTCCTAGGGGAGCCGCTCGACAGAATTATCTTATGATCTAGAGCCATTTCCTCCCATCAAATCGGTAATGTTCAGCGTACCTGAAGGCTTGGCTTGCTTGAAGTCTATCGCTCCGAACTGTGACTCGTATTTCTCTACGTTATCCGAGAGGGCGCTCAAAAGGCGTTTTGCGTGCTCGGGTGTCATGATGATGCGGCTGCAGATTTTCGCATTATTGTTATTACCTGGGAGCATCTGAGCGAAATCGAGGATGAATTCGCTGCCGGAATGGCTTATGATGGCGAGATTAGAGTAGTGGCCACTGGCTACCTCCGGAGAGACTTCGATGCTGATGTTTGGTTTTTCATTCATATTCTTACAATTTTTAAAAATCTATTTCACAAAGTTAGCAAAAATACTTATTTTTGTAAGCTATGGAATTATCAAAGAAATACAATCCTTCGGAAGTAGAGGATAAATGGTACGCCTATTGGCTCAAATACAAGTTTTTTCATTCGGAACCCGATAATAGGGAGCCTTACACAGTAGTCATACCGCCACCGAACGTGACAGGTATCCTGCATATGGGACACGTCCTTAACAATACTCTTAACGACGTGCTCGTCCGTAAGGCCAGGATGGACGGAAAGAATGCTTGCTGGGTGCCCGGTACGGACCACGCTAGCATCGCCACCGAAAATAAGGTAGTGGCGAAACTCCGCGATATGGGCATAAGGAAAGAGGACCTCACTCGTGAGGAGTTTCTGAAGTACGCCTGGGAGTGGAAAGAGGAACACGGTGGAATTATCCTCCAGCAGCTTCGCAAGCTCGGCGCTTCGTGCGACTGGGACAGAACCCGCTTCACTATGGAGCCGGAACTTAACGAGGCCGTAATAAATACTTTCGTGTATTTCTACAAGAAGGGATGGATATATCGCGGTGTCAGAATGGTGAACTGGGATCCGGTAGGGCATACCGCCGTGTCGGACGACGAGGTTATCCATAAGGACACGAAGAGCCATTTCTATCATATGAGATATTTCATCTCGGACGGTAACGGTAATCCTACCGACCGCTACATCGTAGTGGCTACCACCCGTCCAGAGACCATTATGGCCGATGCCGCCATCTGTGTGAACCCTAATGACGAGAGACACAAGTGGATGCACGGAAAGAAAGTACTCATCCCTCTCATCAATAAGGAGATTCCTATCATCGAGGACGACTATGTGGAGATGGACTTCGGTACCGGTTGCCTTAAGGTGACTCCGGCACACGACGCTAACGACTACGAGATAGGTCTTAGGCATAACCTCCCGGTAATCGACATCATCGACGAGAACGGATGTCTTACCGAAGATGCACAGATTCTCGTGGGCGAAGACAGGTTCGTAGCGCGCGAGAAGATCGTGAAGATGCTCGAAGAGGCCGGAAACATCGAGAAAATCGAAGATTATGTATCTCCTGTAGGCTATTCCGAGAGAACTAATGCCGTGATCGAGCCTAAGCTTAGCGCACAGTGGTTCTTGAAGATGGAAGAATTGGCTCCGGCAGCATTGGCCAGAGTGGAAGAAGGGGAGATCAAGTTCATTCCGGACAAATACCGTAACACCTACCGTCACTGGATGGAGAATGCACGCGACTGGTGCATAAGCCGTCAGTTGTGGTGGGGACAGCGCATCCCTGCATATTACCTTCCGGACGGAAGATATGTAGTGGAGAGTACTGCGGAGAAGGCGCTGGAGGCAGCTAAGCTTCTGGACCCTAACATCACTGCAACAGATCTTCATCAAGACGATGACGTGCTGGATACTTGGTTCAGCAGCTGGCTGTGGCCTATTTCCGTGTTCGACCCGAAGAGACCGGGCGTTCCGGAGCATAAGCCTAATGCCGATTTGTCATACTACTATCCTACTAATGACTTGGTTACAGGTCCGGACATCATTTTCTTCTGGGTAGCCAGGATGATTATGGCAGGTGACGAGTTTATGAACGAGGTTCCATTTAGGAACGTATATTTCACGGGAATCGTACGCGACAAACTGGGCCGCAAGATGAGCAAGACCCTGGGAAATTCTCCTAACCCTCTGGACCTCATCGAGAAATACGGTGCAGATGCAGTGCGTCTGGGTATGTTGCTTTGCTCTTCGGCAGGAAGCGACATTCTCTACGACGAGTCACAGGTGGAGCAGGGACGTAATTTCTGTGGTAAGATATGGAACGCATACAGGCTCATAAGCAGCTGGAGCGTAGACGAAAAGGCAGAGCAGAGCGAGAATTGCAGGACGGCCGTAAAATGGTTCGACAACCTCCTTTCGAAGACTATAGAGCAGGTAGAGGACCACTATGCCAAGTTCCGCATCTCCGATGCTCTTATGACCATCTACAAGCTCTTCTGGGACCAGTTCTGTGCGTGGTATCTGGAGCTGGTGAAACCAGCCTTCGGACAGCCTATCGACGGACGCACCTACGAAAGCACGATGGAGTTCTTCGAGAAGCTCTTGAAGATGATCCACCCTATTATGCCTTTCATCACCGAAGAATTGTGGCAGACCATAGCGGAGCGTCGTGAGGGTCAGACCATTATGTTCGAGCGCACACCTGTCGCAGGACCATACGACGAAGACTTCCTCAGTGGCTTCGAGAAGATTCAGGAGGCTATCGTGAACATACGTGGCATCAGGGCACAGAAGCAGATTTCTCCTAAGGAGAGCCTCAAGCTCTACATAGACGGGGAAATAGCTCTCGAATTCATCCCTATCCTGCAGAAATCGGCCAATCTTTCCGAAATCGTAAGCGGAGAGTACACGGGTACGGCAGTTTCATTCATAGTAGGTACCATAAAGATGAGCGTCGCCCTGGACGGATTCGTAAATGCCGACGAGGAGAAGGCTAAGATTCTCGCCGAACTCGAACATCAGAGAGGTTTCCTCGAAAGCGTGAACAAGAAGCTGTCAAACCAGTCTTTCGTAGACCACGCACCGGAGAAGGTAGTGGCTATGGAGAGAAAGAAACAGGCCGATGCTACCGCTCGAATCGAAGCACTTGAAGCAACACTTAAGACATTGTAGTGATTTCTCTTGATGATGTAACAGTCGCCTATGGAGGATTCGTCCTGCTGGACCGGATAAACTTCCATATCAGCGAAACGGATAAAATTGGACTTGTCGGTAAGAATGGTGCCGGCAAGTCCACTATTATGAAGATGATATGCGGTCTTCAGTCTCCTACGTCGGGCCAGATAGATATGCCCGCCCACATAAGCGTGGGCTATCTTCCGCAGATTATGGAGCACCACAGGGGAAGGACCGTACTGGAGGAGGCATTGACCGCCTTCGATAAGGAAAACGAGCTCGAAGAGGAAATAAGCCTGGTGACGGAAGAATTGGCCCATCGCGAAGACTATGAATCGCAGGACTATCTGGACCTGGCAGAAAGGCTCGCGGAGCTCAATGAGCATCTGGCAGCCACCCACAGCGAACCACCCGAGGTTCAGGCGAGAAAGACCCTGCTGGGACTGGGTTTCAGGGATAGCGAATTGGGTAGGCCCACCGAGTCGTTCTCGCAGGGCTGGAATATGCGCATAGAATTGGCCAAAATTCTTCTGCGTCAGCACGATGTGCTTCTTCTCGATGAGCCCACGAACCATCTCGACATAGAGTCCATCGAATGGCTCGAGGATTATTTGGCGTCGCGCAAGGGCTCGCTTATGCTGGTGTCTCACGACAGGAAGTTCCTGGACAGGGTGACGAACCGCACCGTAGAGATAGTGCTGGGACACGTTCAGGACTATAAAGTGCCTTATTCCAAGTATTTGGAACTGCGCGCGGAGAGAATGAAGGGGCAGATGGCCGCTTTCGAGAACCAGCAGAAGATGATAGAGAAGACCGAGGATTTCATAGCCCGGTTCAGATACAAGCCCACTAAGAGCAATCAAGTCCAGAGTCGCATAAAGGCGCTGGAAAAGATAGAGAGGATAGAGGTGGACGAGACGGACAATGCTCGTCTGACCGTCAAATTCCCGCCTGCGCCGCGTTCGGGAGACATAGTGTATCAGGCGAAGGGCATAACCGTCTCATACCCGCAGAAAACGGTATTTCGCGATGCCGACATCGAGATAAAGCGAGGGGAGAAGGTGGCACTCGTCGGACGAAACGGAGAGGGTAAGACCACCCTTATGAGGGTAATCACCTCCGAACTCGACGTGGAAAAAGGGGAGAGTCGTCTCGGACATAACGTTAACATAGGCTATTTCGCTCAGAACCAAGAAGATGTGCTGGATAAAAATGACACCGTCTTCGAGACCCTCGATCGCGTGGCAGTGGGCGACATACGCACGAAAGTCAGGGACATATTGGCCCAATTCCTGTTTCGCGGCGAAGACATCGATAAAAAGGTGGCGGTGCTAAGCGGAGGTGAGCGTGCGCGTTTGGGAATGGCCAAGCTTATGCTTCAGAGCCACAATTTCCTGCTTCTCGACGAGCCTACGAACCATATGGACATAAAGAGTAAGGACATCCTGAAACAGGCTCTTAAGGCCTACGACGGGGCGTTGCTCATAGTTTCCCACGATAGGGACTTTCTCGACGGCCTGGTGGACAAATTCTACGAGTTTAACGACGGAAAGGTACGCGAGCACCTGGAGACCATAGCTGAATTCCTGGAGAACAAGAAGATGGAGTCGCTCCACGAACTCGACAGGAAAAAGCAGGAGACGACTGAGGCTCCGGCCAAGCAAGTCCAAACCCTTTCATATCAGCAGCAGAAAGAGCTTTCTCGCCAGCAAAGGGCGCAGCAGAACAAGATTAAGGCGCTGGAAGGGGATATAGAGCGTCTGGAGAGTAGTATAAAGGCGATAGAGAGCCTTCTGGAGGCTCCTCCCGAGGGCACGGACATTATGGCCAAGACGCAGGAATACCTGGAGTTAAAGCAGGCTTTGGATGCCAAGACCCAGGAATGGTTTAACCTTCAATAGATTCGCGGATATAATCGTAAAGCATCTCTATGGCAGCGTGTGTAAAGAGCTCGATATTCTCCTTACGCTCGCCGTTCATTATATATTTATGACTGACAGTGCCTTGCGGGCCGCTTACCGCTATCCAGACCGTTCCCTGAGGGTTGAATTCGTCTCCTCCCGGTCCTGCCAATCCCGTCGTAGCCACGGCATAGGTGCTTTGCATAAGATTCTTCACGCCCTCGGCCATGGCGCAGGCTACTTCGCTGCTTACCACACCCTTACTCCGGATGACTTCGGCAGGCACTCCCAGTACCTTTTCCTTGATTTTAATGGCGTAGGAGGTTACGCTGCCCAGATAATACTTCGAAGCTCCAGGAACTGAAGTTATGACGTGCGAAATCATACCTCCGGTGCAGGATTCCGCAGCGGAAAGGGTAGTGTCGGATTTGGAAAGAATCTCGCCGATTTTCTTTTCAAGAATTAAAGTTTTCTCAAGCATAGGCTGCAAATATAGCAAATTATTTGACCGGGATGTCCTGAAATGTCCCGTCGGAGTAGAAAATCATAATCTTGCTAATAGATTTTTCTTTTATAACCGGTTTGAGTTCAACCGTTTCCTCCTTTTTAGGGGAGTGGAAGACCGTCTGAGAATCGAATAATCCGGGAGAAGACGTGGTGTCGGGCGAAATACCGTCTGTTTTGAACATCTTTCCGTTCCCGTTTATGAGCCAATCGAGGCTAAGCTCAGGGAATTTCTCTCCGATGGCCCTTATGATCTCGTAGCTGGGCTTGTTTCTACCCGAGAGCAGGTGAGAGATGGTCGCAGGAGCTACGTCGAGCCGCTCGGCGAACTCGGATTTGCTCATGCCTTCCACTTGTAAAAGTTGGTTCAAACGTGAAATCATATTTGTAAAGTCGTTTTTACAAATGTAAGAATTTATTTAATGGAAAACAATGTCATTTTGTAAAAGGGAAGTCTTCACTTTTGTAAATAGGGAATTTAGCGTGTGTAGTTTCACTTTAGGCATTTATAGTTAAAATACTGATTATTCAGTAGGTAACATCGGCTATAATCATTAGCATAAGCCTCAGGGATGGCTAATTGTCCGGAACGTGGCATTTTAAGCGTTCGAGAGGGCGCAAATTTACTTTAATTAAACTGCTAAAAATACTGATTATTAAATAAATACTTACTTGAATCTTAAGTTATAAGTACATATTATAACCCTATCTGGGCGCCACGGGCAGGGTGGGTGAAACTCTTTGAAACTTTACTTTTGTGAATTTAACACGCCTCATAAAAATGTAAAATTGAGCATTTTGGTACAAATCATCGCCCCTTAATTCTTTTACAAATGTTAAAAAATACACAGAGTGACAGATTATATTTTTTATGATTATCTTTGCGCTCGAATTTGTTGAAGATTATGATACCAAGCATTCATATAGAAGATTACAGTTACCCGCTAACTGATGCGAGAATCGCGAAATACCCACTAAGTGAGCGTGACCTCTCGAAATTATTGATTTACAGAGATGGTGAAATCAGCGAAAAACACTTCAAAAACCTCCCTGAGCTCATCCAGAGCGACACTTTAATGGTATTTAACGACACTAAAGTCGTGCCTGCGAGGCTGCATTTTAGGCGCGAAAGCGGTGCTCACATAGAAATATTCTGCTTACAGCCCGTAGAGCCGGCAGATTACGCCCAGGCTTTCTCTTCTACCGCGAAGTGTTCTTGGCAGTGCGTCATAGGTAACTCGAAACGCTGGAAAGACGACATTATTTCCTATTTCATACCGGAAAGCACGCCTGAAAACCTTCGTGCCGATATGCTTGGCCTTAACCTGAAAGCCCGTCTTATAAGCCGCGAGGCTCAAAGTGGAGTCGTAGAATTCGAGTGGGATGGCGGTATGCCATTCTCCAACGTGCTGGATTTGTGCGGAAACGTCCCTATTCCACCCTATTTGAACAGGGAGACCGAGGCTATAGACCTGGAACGCTATCAGACTGTATATGCCCATATTAGAGGCTCCGTAGCGGCTCCTACCGCCGGGCTTCACTTCACTGATAGAGTGCTCGACGCATTAAGGGAAAAGGGCGTGGAAATGCGTAATGTGTGCCTTCACGTGGGGGCCGGCACTTTCCTTCCCGTAAAGACCGACGACGTGGCTGATCACCCTATGCACAGGGAGCCATTCGTGGTCAAGAAGTCCCTTCTCGAAGAGTTGGTGGCTAATAAAAAGAAGATAGTGGCCGTGGGCACTACATCGGTGCGTACGCTCGAATCGCTTTACTATGTGGGCGTGTCCTGCTTGGAAAATGGCCATCCGGAAGACGTGCAGCAGTGGGCGCCCTATACCAGGGACTACCCATACACCACCGCAGAGGCTCTTCAGGGCATAATAGACTATCTGAATGCCAATTCCTTAGACGAAATAAAGGTAGGCACCAGAATAATCATCGTGCCTACCTTCAAGTTCCGTTTGGTAGATATGTTGGTGACCAACTTTCATCAGAGCGAAAGTACATTGATTCTGCTCGTGGCAGCATTTGTGGGAGAAGATTGGCGTAAAATCTATGATTACGCGCTATCTCACGACTTCCGCTTCTTGTCATACGGAGACAGTTCCCTTCTTTTCAGAAGGGAGCCGTAATCTCCTTATCTGGTAAATCTTTTACCTATCTGCATAACTAGTCCCACATTCGCCCTATATCTGAAGTCGTTTACAGGATATGGGATGGATTCGTATAGTCCCAGAGGTCCGCAGTATCCGTCAACGCTTGCGAACAGGTTAAGACCTAATACCGTGAGGCTCAGGGCAGCTCCGCACACAGGTCCGAATGTGCCGTAGCCATAGTTTCCGGTAATGCTGAACCATCCGCAAGGCGACAGGGTAAGCGCTGCTCTGGCGTCCCATTCAGGGGTTATGCCGTTCCTATAGCTTCCGTGTACGCCCAGACCGACGAATTCTGCGTAAGGAATGCGAAAACGCGCGCCCAGATTGGCCGTGAAAGGCAGCATCTCGACCTGGGATGCAGTGCCGTCGACGATGCCGAAATTGGCCAATTTCTTAAAATCGTCCGCTACCTTGTCCAGCTCGGCCTGCGCGTTCGAGTTTTCTGCACTGAGGTCCAATCCGTTGAATTCCACGCTGCCCTTCGATTCGAGCAGGGTGTTGTATGTCCAGCTTATGGCACCGAGGTCGTTGATGGCCGCACTGACGCTTAAATGCTCGTTAGGAGTCCATACCACGCCGGCATCGATGGCACCGCCGAATCCTGCAGGAGAGAGCTTCGTAGGGTCGAAATTGGCCTTTCCTATGGTGCCGTCCTCCTTAGTCTCGAAACTGATGAACGGACAGGCGATTCGGCCATTGGCATTCACGTTTACGGACAGTTGCTCTCCGTTTACGGTGGCTTGGGTGTCATTCATAAGGACATCCGCTCCGGCCAATCCGGCGAGCAGTTTCACCCTATATCCGAAAGTGAAGGTGTGCTCTACGTTCATATGGGATTTTCCGAAGGCGAGCTCCAAATAGGATCTGACATTTATCTTAGTGTTAGACAGGTCGTAAGCCGATGCCTTCGAGCCTTCCTTAAGTAATCTGAAAAGGTCTCCCGGAAGCGCTGCGTCGGTCGTGGTCCTGAAGTTCAACTCGATGTTAGTCATACTCCTTTCCTTACGGAATCCGAGGGAGATGAAGTTGAAGTCGGCTGTCAGGCCTATGGCATTTGCGTCCTTTATCTTAGAGAGGAACTCCTCTGAAGAGACGCTTGAGTTAAAACCTGTTACCAGGCCGTTTCCGTCAGGAGCAGGATAGAGAAGTGTGGAAACACCTATGCCGCTCTGTATGTCGGCCTGAATGTTAGGTAGGGAGAAAAATGATCTCTCCGACATTATCGCAGGGTTCAATCTGTAACCATACACATAGTTGTCGAGAAAGTACGAACTGCGGCTCTGTGCCGAGGCGCAAATGCCTGCAGTAGCCAGAGCGAGAGTCAGAATGATGGGTTTTATATTTTTCATAAGGCTTCTATTCTTCGTCTTTTTTATTAAAATCTTTAAGGTTCAAAGAGATTCCTTCCGGTATGGTAACTCCCAGTCCGCTAATCTGAATGTAGTTGTCCTTAGTGAGGTTACTACCGCTCGCACCGAGTGCGATGGTGAATCTAATGTGTGAGAGCTTGTCGAGTTCGGCTCCTTCCTGAGTGTCCAGCACGACTGTGAAATCGTTAGTGGCACCCGGCAGGGCCAGCACTGACTCTATCGGCTTATCCGTCTCGATTACGGTATAGGTATCTGTCTGAGCGTCGTATCCGAGAAGTTCCAGCTTCACGCCCACCTTGAAAGGCATAGTGTTCTCCACCTTGCCGAAGAGCTGTGCGGAAGTCTTCTTGAGCGTTTCGCGAAGAATCTCCGCGCTATTCTTGAGATCGAGCGTGTCGGAGAAGCTCAAATCGAAATTCTCGCCTAATTTCAGCGGGATTTCGAAGCCCACGTTAATGTCCAGATTATAGTCTGCGGCGAGCTCTACGTGACAATCCTTCTTAGGGTCGATGTTCAGGAAAACTCTGGCAGGAATGGTCTTGCTAGGCTCCTTAATAAGAGGATTTATGTCGATGTTGAACTTGTTGAGTTCGTTTTTGCTCTCGGAAGCGTTCTGCGAATACGGGAACACGAGAGGAAGCTCGTACATTCCGTTATTGAAGTCTATCTTCGCGCTTGCCGGGATGGCGAGGTTCGAAACCACGTTCACGCTCAGCTCCGCATCAGGAAGGTCGAACGTACAACCCTGCAAATCTTCCGGCATAGTGAAGAACGGTATCTCCAAGAGGCTGTCCAGCTGATAGTTCACGTTAGCATAGATGTCGTCTATGTTAATCTTTCCATCCGCTCCGGCGATGTTTATGTCCACCTTTCCGCTTACCTTGCCGTTAAGATTATCGACTTCTACGGAAGGATTGTCAGCGCTTACCTTACCGCTGATATGAATTTCTCCTCCGATGCTTTCGCCGGCCTGGCGCATCTTCACCAAATCGAATCCGCTGAGGTCCAGCTTGTTAATGTCGACAGTCCTTTCGAATCGACCGTCTGCGGACACCTCACCCTTAATCTCTATGGTCGAAGGGGAGATGAATTTCGGCAGCGACGCCACCAAATCTACCATATACTTGCCCGTACCGATGTCCGGGAGATTCGTGAAGTTCACTGCCAATTGGGCCTTCGTCCCCAAGAGATTCACTTCACCTATCTTCTCGACCATTTCAGGGATGTCTGTGGCATTTACGAGAGTGATCTCGGCCTTCTCGTCCACGTCTATGGCCAATTCGTCCAATTTCACGCTCTTAGCCTCAATGCTCGGAAGAACGGCCTTCGCGCCGAATTTCTGGCCTGAGCAGTTGATGAGATTTACCAAGTCTATACGGCTCTCCGGGATGTAGAATTCGCCGTTTACTGAGTAAACGCCCTCGAATACGTACTTCTGGTCGACCTTCTTCGGGGCAATCACGAGCCTTTCGATAGGAATCTTATAGGTGCCTTTCTTTATCGTGTTAAGAGTAAGGTTGTGAGTAGTCTCGTCGTAAGTGAATTCCGAAGGAATGTGGGAGAATACCACGAATTCCGGCACATTGATTACTATGCCTTTGTCCGACTTGATCTCGGCTCCTGCGATTACAGGAATGTCCAGAACCACCTCTACACAAGGCTCTCCCTTAGGAATGATGGTGAAAGTTCCGAAGTTACCTATGTCGTCAGGAAGGTCGTAGCTGATCTTCTCCTGAGGTACCACCACATCGTAAGCCATCCTTTTTATCTGTCCTATGGCGCTTTGGAGCTCTATTCCTGTGAAAGTCACCTTAATCTGTACGCAGATGTCTTTATTCTCTGCCTTGGCCTTCTCGAGAGTAGTCTTGAGGGTCGTCACCACCAGTTTTCCCACTGCCGTAACTACTTTGTCCGCAGTGAAATCGCTAACGTTCAGGGAAGCGATCCCGTAGGACTTGACTGCATGGTAAGAGTTAGCAGGAGTAAGCTTTAAGTCACTGCAATCCAGCACTGTAGAGCCACCTTTAAGCACGAGGATGTCCTTTAGGTCCACCTTTATTTCAGGCGTTATGTCTCCTTCGGTGAAGATGCATCCCGGTATGCTTACCTCCATCTTGATGGCAGCACCCGGCTTTAGAGTAGCGCTTTCAACGCTCTTAATCTCCGAAGGAAGGGTAAATCCCGCAATAGTCTGGTTTTCAGCGCTGAACGGAATATTGAAAGCAGGGAATACCAATTGGCTCGTTCCCGTAGCCTGTGCTGACTGCACTGCAGCAGAAAGCTGTTTCTGCGTCAGAATCACGCTTTTCTGGCTAATCGGCTCTACATTAGTGTTGATGTTGATGTCGCCGATGGTTTCGCCACCTTCGTATTCCATACGCGTGGTAGCGAAATTAGATGCGTCCAGAGAACCGATATCGTATGTGAGTTCGGTAGAATAACCGACGGAAGATATATCGACCAGATTCTTGAGGTTCAGCTCGTTGAGAGCCTCCTTCATAGAATAGTTCGTTTCATATCCCAGGTAGTAATCTCCGTTATCGTACACCTTCAGATAGTCTCCGAATGCCGTGGTGTCGAGTCCGGACAGGTTAATTAGTGAATCTACAGAGATTTTAGCCGTACTCTGTACTAAAGGAACTGAAATTCCGTTCTGGAAGATCGTTACGTCCGTGTTAACATTCTTGATGTTCTCGAAGTTGTAACGTTCATCCACCTTGCACCCGGAAAGCGCCGACGTAAAGGCTACGACGCAGCATATAGCTCCGGCCACTTTTGCGAATTGTTTTCTTTTAATCATAATGTTAAAAGTTTGGTAATCCTTAAAAAACTTGACGTTCTTGTTTTTTAACTCTTACTTAGTGGTATAATAATCAAATTTTTCGGCTACCAATATAGTGATATTTTTCGAATTGTGAAACAATCTATCTCTCAGGTCAATGAGGCTTCAGTTACACAATTTATATTATGTTAACTTGTACGTATAAAGGAACTCTCCTGCTGAAAAATGAAAAATCGTGCGTATATTTGTCCGAATAGATGAAATCTTGAAAGATGATAACGAAACTATTGCAAACGACTCTTCCTGTGGTCGACGAACAGAAGCTCATTCAGACTACCGATTCGCTGCGAACTGTCACCGAAGAATTCGTAAACGTCCTTAAAACAGACCCACATACGGCTGTAACCCAGCTGGTTCATAGTGCCATCGATTTCGGATTAAAGGTAGTGGCCGCTATAATTATCTATGTGATAGGCCTTTGGTTAATAAAGCGCGTGAAGAAGATGATGAATCGCAACTTCGAGCGCAAACACACCGACAAGACCATAGCGAGCTTTACCAACTCCCTGATATCAGTGGTTTTGACCATACTCGTCATTACACTGTGCATCGGCACGCTGGGCGTTAACACCACTTCCCTGGCGGCACTTCTGGCAGCCGGCGGTATGGCCATAGGTATGGCATTGAGCGGCACGCTCCAGAACTTCGCAGGTGGTATTATGCTCTTGATTTTCAAGCCTTTCAAGGTGGGCGACTTTATCGAGGCGCAGGGCTATAGCGGCACGGTTAGCGAGGTGAATATGGTTTCGACCAAGCTCATCAGCACAGATAACCGCGTGATAATCATTCCTAACGGAGCCCTATCATCGGGTAACATTAACAACTACTCCGAAAAGGAAACCCGACGCGTCGACTTCAAGATTCCTATGGCTCACGGCACCGACGCCGACAAATTCATAGATAAGGTAAATTCCATAATCGCTGCCGACACCCGCGTGTTCGACTCGTTCGTAGCCGTTAACGATTTGAACACTAGCGGTGTAGAGTTCGTGATTAAGCTTTGGGTAAAGTCCCCTGACTATTGGCCCGTATATCACGACTTCTACAAGACCCTGTACACGGAGCTTAATAAAGAGAACTTCAGTTTCGCAGCTAACAGGCTAGACATCAGCGGGAATGCCTCCCCTTTTGACAACCAATCGTAAGCAAACGCATATATATGAAAGATAGATTGATTCTTCATAACATCCTAATCGAGGGCGTGGCAGCCGAAGGAAAAGCCATAGCGCACGCCAAACTCCCTACGGAAAGCGAAGATGCCACGGCGAGGGTTATGTTCGTGGAATATGCAGTTCCGGGCGACGTCGTGGATGTTCTGGTGACTAAAAGAAAGAAAAACTACTTGGAGGGGCGCGTCGAGAAAATAGTCTCCCCTTCCGAACACCGCCTCACCCCATTCTGTGAGCATTTCGGGGTGTGCGGAGGCTGCAAATGGCAGCACCTTCCTTATGAGATGCAGCTCGAGGCCAAGACCCGTCAGGTTTATGACCAATTGGTCCGCATAGGCCATCTGAATGTTCCGGAAATCAACCCTACGCTTCCTTCCGAGCACACTATAGAGTATCGTAACAAGCTGGAATTCAGCGCATCCGACCACAGGTGGATTTTCCCCGACGAGGAGCCGGATGAATTGGCCCCGGAAGATAGGGTGGGTCTGGGATTCCACGTGGGCAGGTTCTTCGATAAGGTGCTGGACATAAAGCACTGCTATCTTCAGAAGGAGCCTTCTAATGCCATCCGTCTCTTCATTAAGAGGTACGCCGTGGAGCATAAAATCCCGTTCTATAACCTCAGGGAGAATTCCGGAGTGCTTCGTAATATGTTCATTCGCACTACCGAGGACGGACAGGTGATGCTCATCATCTGTTTCGGACACGAATTTGCCGGCAGAGTGAAGATGCTCGATGCCATCGCAACGGAATTTCCTCAGATTACCTCGCTCTATTATGTCATTAACGAGAAATTGAACGATTCCATAAGCGATCAGGAGTGTATCCTTTATAAGGGTGAGGATTCCATCTACGAGCAGATGGAGGGGCTCAAGTTCAAGATAGGTCCTAAATCCTTCTATCAGACGAACGCTCCGCAGGCGTACAATCTCTACAAGGTGGCTCGCGATTATGCTGGGCTCACGGGCTCGGAGACGGTTTACGACCTTTACACGGGCACCGGCACCATCGCGCAGTTCATTTCGAGAAGCGCGAAGAAGGTGATAGGAATTGAGTACGTACCGGAGGCGATCGAGGATGCTAAGGCCAATGCGCTCGCGAACGGCATCGCGAATTGCGAGTTTTTCGCCGGGGATATGAAGGATATCCTTACGGATGACTTCATCGCCGAGCACGGAAAGGCCGACGTGATCATACTGGACCCACCTCGCGCGGGCATACATCCGGACGTGGCGCAGGTGATCTTGAATGCGGAGCCGCAGACTATCGTCTACGTAAGCTGCAATCCTGCATCTCAGGCACGCGATTTGGAAGTACTTTGCACGAAATATGACATTACCGACGTACAGCCGGTAGATATGTTCCCGCACACCCACCACGTCGAGAACGTCTGCCGCCTCGTCCGCACGAGTAAATAGTCCAGCTAAGATTACTGAATCATGTAGTTATGGCGGGGAGAAATGTACTTTGTGGACGGCTAGTCGCCCGTGACTTGTGAACGGGAGGGGCCCACGAAGTGGGAGGGATAGCGCGAAGCGCGTATCGTCCACAAGGTACTTTCTCACCGCTCAACCGCAAAATACATGGTCCAGCCGGCGCACTGATGTGCGCATGAACGGGAGGGGCTCACGAAGTAGGAGGGATAGCGCGAAGCGCGTATCGTTCACAAGGTACTTTCTCACTGCGAAAAATAGATATAATATTAAATAAATAGATGTTACTGTCAATTGTATTACTTTTAGTCGGACTGGGACTGGTGGTCTACGGCTCCGACATCTTGGTGGACGGAGCTTCCAGCGTAGCACGAAAAATCGGCATCAGCGAATTCGTGATAGGCATAATCATCGTAGGCTTCGGCACCTCCTGTCCTGAACTCGTCGTCAGCGTCACCGGCGCCATCGACGGAAACTCAGCCGTCTCATTAGGAAACGTCACAGGCTCAAATATCTTCAACATCCTGATGATACTCGGCCTCACCGCCATCTTCTCTCCTATCGCGATAACGAAAGACAACAAGACGAAAGACATCCCCATCCTTCTCTGTATCACCATATTCTTCTGTCTGATAGCCCTCAAGGGCACCATAAACAGACTCGATGCAGTACTCTTCCTCGCCATATTCGCCATCTACCTTCTCTATAACTTCAAGGCAGGCAAGGCAGAAGCCGCTGCCATCGAAGAAGAAGTAGTGGAAAAGAACTACGGCACCTTCCTGTCGATACTTATGATAGTGGGCGGATTGGCCGGACTCATCTTCGGAGGCAAGCTCTTCGTAAACAACGCAGTAACCCTCGCACACGCACTCGGCGCCAGCGACAAGTTCATCGCAGTGACCATCCTCGCCGTAGGCACTTCCCTGCCGGAACTTATGACCTGCGTGGTGGCCGCCGCTAAGAAGAAAGGCCAATTGGCACTCGGAAACATCGTCGGTAGCAACGTCTTCAACATCCTGCTGATACTTGGCATCTCAGGTCTCATTCATCCGCTCGACACAACCTCATTCAATTACGTGGATATGGGGACGCTCACAGCCAGCGTATTGGCCCTGTTCATCTTCGCCAATGCCTCCAAGAAGAGCCAGCTGTCGAAACCGGCCGGAATCTCCTTCCTGCTTATGGAAGTAGTCTATATGATCTATCTGTTTCTTAAATTCTAGAAGTTTATACCTACTCCTAACCCCACGAAAAGATAATTCGTGTTGGAAAACAATACTTGAGGGCGCGATATGACGCCCTCATATTTGTCTACTGGCAGAGGGTGACAGTTTACACCCTCTATCTTGAAGGCGAAATCCACGCTCAGTTCTCGGTAAAGCTGCTCCCTGTATCCTAAGGAGAGACCCGCATTAAAGATGCCGTCATCGAACGACCATTTGTGCAGAGCCGCTCCCGCCATACCGCCTATGAACAGTCCGCTCCTGTCGTAACCCTTTAAGAAGAACCTGAAATCCACGTTCATCGGCATTACCACATAATCTACATCCACTCCCCTGAAGCCCGTCTGAAGATGCACCGAAAAGTGCTTTAGAAAATCCACGCCACCATCCAGCAGCACATAGGAATTCCGGACATAACGCATTCCTTCACGCGAATCGTTGATTCTGTAACCATCCCTTCCCGAATAATAGGCGCACGAATACGACCTATAGACCTGAGGAATATAGCCCCAGCTCAAACCTCCCGTAACTCGAGGTTTCGCACTAAGAGTTAATGCGAAAAACAAAAATGTTATGGTGAGAAGACGTTTCATTTGAACCTATAGTAAATGCAAACTTGAGGGACTAGCGCGTAGATTAGACCATTGGCATACCACGAGAGGCCGACTAGTCCATTCTTTTCTTCCATCTTTCGTATGTGTATGGCCCACTGGGCAGTAAAGTCCAGTCCTAACTCCAGTTTGGAGCCCTTGAATGCCACGAGAGTGCCCACCGACGAGGTAAGGCCCAATATGGCACCCGGATTATATTTCATATTCGAAAAATCCTTCCCGTAGCCTCCGACGAAGCCCGCGCCTACATATAATATGTATTCCACCTGTCCGTCGTCGAAGCCGCCGCGATGGAAAATCGTGTCATGAGAAAAGGAGAATTTGCCTCCCGGAAGGCGGGACTTGTAGCTGAACATTCCGTAGGTGTCCAGCCCCAGGTTGAACACGTTAAATGTATTTTCCTGCTTGGAAGAACTGGCGATGATGGAAACGTTCTGCTCCTTATAAGAGGTGATGACACCGGTACGCAACACCTTTATCTCGCTGTCTTGAGCGAAACTCGGCGTAATCAGGCAACAGAGCGCCACTACGCATAGCAGAGCGATTTTTCGGTTCTTGTACACGTCCGCTAAGTTACGGATTTATTTTGTAAAATGGCGGCATTGCGAAAACTTTATCGTATATTTACGACTATGAATACAGTTCTACCTCCGCTTCCCGAAAGAATGCGCCCGCATAAGCTTAGCGAATATGTGGGCCAGAGCCACTTGGTCGGAGAAGGCGGCGTCCTTAAAAACATGATGGACAGCGGAAACGTCACATCATTCATACTCTGGGGTCCTCCCGGCGTGGGAAAGACCACGCTGGCGAAGATATTGGCCGAAAGCCTGGGTCGCGACTTCTATACCCTCTCGGCTGTCAGTTCCGGCGTAAAGGACGTGCGCGACGTGATAGACAGGGCGCAGAGCCGCTCGGTCTTTTCCGGAGGCGAACCGCCCATCCTGTTCATAGACGAGATTCACCGCTTTAACAAGGCCCAGCAGGATGCCCTTCTGGGAGCAGTGGAACAAGGCATCTTCACCCTGATAGGCGCCACTACCGAGAATCCGTCGTTCGAGGTCATTACCCCGCTTCTTTCCAGATGTCAGGTATTCGTGCTCAAATCGCTCGAAGAATCCGACTTGAAAGTCCTTCTTAATCGCGCGCTCACCGAAGACGTGCTCCTGAAGGAAAGGCAGATAAGCGTAAGCCAGACGGACGCGCTCTTCCGCTACAGCGGAGGCGACGGACGTAAACTGTTGAACATACTGGAGATAGTAGTGGATTCTCTGGGGGCCAAGTCCGATAAGATAGTCATCGACGACAAGTCCGTGGCCGAATGCCTTCAGCAGAACATAGCCATCTACGACAAGAGCGGCGAGATGCACTACGACATCATCTCCGCATTCATAAAAAGCATCCGAGGGTCCGATCCTAATGCGGCCGTGTATTATCTGGCCCGTATGCTCGACGGAGGCGAAGATCCGCTTTTCATAGCCAGACGGCTTTGTATCAGCGCTGCGGAAGACGTCGGACTCGCTAATCCGAACGCGCTTCTCATAGCCGACTCGTGCTTTAGGATTTGCCATAACATAGGTATGCCGGAAGCCAGGATTCCCCTATCGGAATGCACTGTCTATCTGGCCTCCTCCCCTAAGAGCAACTCCGCCTACATGGCGATTAACGCAGCCCTCGCGGAAGTCTCTAAGGACCAGACCGCAGCCGTGCCTCTATATCTTAGAAACGCCCCGACCTCTCTCATGAAAGAGTTGGGCTATGGCGAGAACTACAAATACGCCCACGATTTCCCGGGCCACTTTGTAGATCAGGAATTCATGCCTAAGGGATTAGAAGGTAAGGTCTTCTACGAACCGTCGGATAATCGCCACGAGAATAACCTCGAGGCCTATCTTCAGGCTTGCTGGCCTAAATATTATCCGAAAAAGGATTAGAACGGGTAACCCACACCGAAGTGAAGTGCGCTGCCTTTCGACTTGAGAGCCGAGAGCGGCGAAAGCCATTTGTCGCCGTCCAGAGAAGGGTCTCTCAGACGAATACCCCAGTCGATACGAAGCACCAGAATATCCAGGTTCACACGGAATCCTATACCCCAGTCTGCGGCCAATTCGCTCAGATTCACGCCCTGCTCGGCTTTCCAGACGTTACCCACCTCGGCGAATAACGCTCCTTCCAGCTTCCACACCATAGGGAAACGGTATTCCAAGTCCGCCTCGAGCTTGATGTCACCCGTCTGGCTCGGGATACTGAAGGTCTTGTCCAATTTGGCCGAACCAGGACCCAGAGCCCTCGCCTGCCAGGCTCGCATACTACCTGCACCGCCGACATAGAACTGCTTCTCGTAAGGCAGTGCCGTCGAATTGCCGTAGGCCACACCCGCACCGGCCAATACTCTGAATGCCAATGCCCTGCTGTCGTCGTGTCCGAAGCGTATGGCCTTCGCATAGCTGGCCTCGAGTCTCGCGTACTGCGAATAAGGCGCGCCCAGCACCAGACGTTCCCCACTTTCGTTAGTGCTCATCAGGTTCTGGAAGATGCTGAGTACGTTACCGGAGATGTCTGTGGATATCTTGACTGAATGATAGTCGGTCTTAGGGACGAGGTCGGTGCTGCTGTTATAGAAGATGGAGCCTCCTATACCCATATCGCAGTGATCCTGATAGGAATAACGCATAAACGGGTTCTTCTCCAGCCTCTTGAGGAATTCCTCGTTAAGGTTGAACAAACGCACGTAGTTAACTCTGAACGGATACACCTGATAATAGAAACGCCCCTTTATGGTTCCCGAATAGCCATATGAAGTAGAAAATACGTTACGCGTGTACTCCGGTCTATTCTGATAGTTAAAGGACGCGTTGATTTCGGTGCGTGAGATGACGGGCCCTCTAAATAATTTATAGCCAAGACCCAGAAAACGCGGAAGGCTCAGGGAAAGAGACGTACCGAGTTCGTTCGAGGCGATGTTCTCGTCCGGCTTGAACTGGAAATTGCCCACGAATCCCACGTTAAGCCACTCTCCTCCGCCGAATATGTTCTTATGATAGAAATTGACCTGCGGCGATATGCCCATAAGCCCCGACGAGTTAGTGGACATCTCGAGGTTAGTCTTGAAACCCTGCGGCTGGGACTTGGTAAGGGTGATATCGCAATCCACCTCGTTTTCGGAGGTTTGGTTCATATCGATGCCCACCGTCTTGAAAATCTTCAGCGAAGAGAACCTCGAATAGGTGTCGCTCACGGTGCTCTCCCTATAAGGCTGCCCCGGCTCTATGAGATTCACCCCTTCGAGCACCGACTCCCGAACATTGAGATTCTGCGGGTACGTGATGCGTACATTGCTTATCTTGACCTTCTTAAGCGGCTGTTCGTCCTCCGAGATGACATATTCCAGTGCGACCTTTCCATCCCGGGCCAATGTGTCCGCCACGAAACCGTAGCAAGTCCTGTTCAGGGCGAAATAGCCCTTTTCGCGAAGCGAGGCCATACTTCTGTCTACCTCGGCAGTCAAGCTCTGCTCGGAAAGGTAGTCCCCCGCCTTGATGAGAGACTTCGGGATGTCGGCATAGAAGTCCTCGGCGAAGTCCTTACGCCTTCCGGGAAGTCTATAGATTATGGTATCTATCTGATATCTCGCTCCTAATGTAATGTAATACGTAACCTGTGCGTTCTGACCCTTAAGGTGCAATTCGCTTTCCACCTTCGAGTCGAAGTAGCCCATATTGTTGAGCTTGCTCTCTATGCTGCTCTTAGAGCGTTCCACTTGGCCCTGGTCATAGATGACTGGCGCCTCTCCCAATCCCTTCCAGAGGCGGTTGAGCCCGCGGTCGCTGCCGTCGGACCAGTTATAGACGTACAGGAGCGGCTTCCAGCCCAGGTAGCTATGGTTAGGCTGCTGTTTTATATAAGGAGTGAGGCTGTTTACGGGAAAAGAGGCATCATTAGTGATTATCAGCTCGTTACTGTCCAGTCGGAGCTGATCTTCACGCAGAACCCTCGTGGTGCTGCAGGAAACCAGGCAGGATACCACGATCATTACTGTCAAGATGCGTATTTTAACACTCATAGGCTACAAATTTAACAAATATTTGAGTATCTTTGCGCGAAACTATGCAGAAATTGACTTTATCTGAAATAAAGACCATAAAAAGCCTGTCACAGAAGAAGAATCGGGACGAATCCGGATTGTTCGTAGTGGAAGGCGAAAAGATGGTATCCGAAGCGCAAGCAGCAGGGTTTGAGGTAGTTATGCTCTTCCGTAAAGAGGAAATCGGAGAAGAACAGATGAGACGCATCTCATTTCTCGACTCCCCTTCGCCTGCATTGGCCGTGGTAAGAAAGGCAAGCGCGGGCAGGCCCGTCATTAAGGAAGATGGGCTGTATCTGGCACTGGACTCCGTCAGGGACCCCGGTAACCTCGGCACCATCATGCGCATCTGCGACTGGTTCGGCATCGACGGCATCTTCGCCTCGGAAGACACCGTGGAGCAGTATAATCCTAAGGTGGTTCAGTCCAGTATGGGAACTATTTTCAGAAACACGGTAGTGTATTGCGACCTTCAGCAGCTATGCAGGGACTTCACTTCTAAAGGACTTCCCGTGTACGGAACCTTTCTGGACGGCAGCGACCTCTACGCCTCGGACATAAAGCCTAAGGGATTGATAGTTATGGGTAACGAGTCCCGCGGAGTGAGCGAAGGAGTCAGGTCTCTGTGCACCTCGAAGCTTCTCATTCCATCGTTCAGGGATGGAGCCCACGCCGAGAGCCTTAACGTCGCCATAGCCAGTGCCGTGACAGTATCGGAATTTTGTCGTAAAAAGAAATATGAAAAATAGTATCAAATCAATCATCAGCATTTTCGCAGGACTTCTGCTTATCTCGTCCTGCACCTCGAAACCGGAAGCCAAATATATTTTCCTTTTCATAGGAGATGGAATGGGCGCTTCACAAGTAGCAGTAACCGAGTCGTATCTTTCCCATCTGGAGGGCAAGCTGGGCGGAGAGCAGCTTTGCTTTACCACCTTCCCGGTGCTCGGAATGTGCACTACCTACTCGTCGAGCAGCGTCATAACCGACTCTGCGGCATCGGGAACCGCCATCGCAAGCGGACATAAGACGAATAACGGTTCACTCGGAGTGGACGCCGAAGGTAATCCCGTACAGAGCGTAGCGCAGATCCTTAAGGACGACTACGGCTACAATGTGGGCATCTTCTCGTCCGTTCCCCTTAATCACGCTACTCCTGCCGCTTTCTACGCTCACGTCCAGAGCCGCGGCGACTACTTTAACATCACCACCCAGATTCCCTCTACCGGATTCGAGTTCATAGGAGGCTCGGGCTTCCTGAAATTCGAAGCTCCAGAAGGACAGAGCGAAGACAGCGAGCAGTACCTCGAAAATCGTGGCTATCAAGTGGTCTTCGGCCAGAGAGAGTTCGAGGATGCGACTTCGGACAAGATAGTGATGGTGGCCAATCCTAACCAGGCTAACCGCAGCAAGGTGGCCAATTACGGCGTAGAGAACGACAAGCTCGTCAGCCTCTCGCAGATGATGGAAGACTGCCTCGAGACCCTCGGCGACAAGAAGCCTTTCTTCATTATGTGCGAAGGTGGTGAGATAGACTGGACCAGCCACGCTAACAAGACCATGCCTACGATAGAAGCCATCTTGAAGATGGACGAAGCCGTGAAGGTAGCATATGACTTCTACCTCAAGCACCCTAAGCAGACGCTCATTCTGGTCACTGCCGACCACCAGACCGGCGGAATAAGCCTCGGAAGCACAGAATATGGCTATGCCGTCAATTGGCCGGGAGTCATCGAGCAGTGGAACGAGGCTAACCATAAGGATACCTTCGATTCCGACGTGACCAGGAACGAATTCAACCGCTCTTGCGGCATAGGCTGGACTACGCTCCACCATACCGGCGACCACGTGCCTATCTATGCCATTGGCGCCGGCGCCGATAAATTCTCGGGCAGAATGGATAATACCGACATCATCAGCAAGATTCTTCCACGATGATCATATATCAGACACTTACGCGACTCTACTCCCAGGGTCGCTTTTCTTCGTTTACAGCATCTACATTCAAATACCTCAAGTCACTGTCAGTAACCCACGTGTGGTACACCGGCGTAATAAGCCACTCCAAGCCGGGAAAGCCTTATGTTAAAGGAGACTGGGGCTCACCCTACTCCATCTGCGACTACTACGACGTAAACGCCTATCTCGCAGACGAGCCTTCCGCACGTATGGCAGAGTTCAGGAGCCTGGTCGAGCGCACTCACGAAGCGGGACTTAAGGTAATCATCGATTTCGTGCCTAATCACGTAAGCCCCGACTATCACGACGACTTCGGAGGTCTCAAGACCCTTCATCGCCACGACTACGACTGGACCGACACCGATAAGATCGACTACGGATGCACCGAAAACTGGGAACGCCTTCTGAACATCATCAAATTCTGGGCGTCGCTCGGCGTAGACGGATTCCGATGCGATATGGCGGAGCTCGTGCCCGTCGAATTCTGGAATTTCCTGACTACTAACGCGAAAGTCGACTATCCGGAGCTTCTTTTCATAGCGGAAGTCTACCAGATGGACTCTTACCGACGCTTTCTTACCGACGGCGGATTTGACCTTCTCTACGACAAATCCGGCCTCTACGATACCCTTCGCGCCGTAACCTGCGGCTACGAATCCGCCAGAGGGATAACTGCCAATTGGCAAAGACTCGGCGACTTGCAGCCCCGTATGCTGAATTTCCTGGAGAACCACGACGAGCAGCGCATCGCCAGTCCGGAATTTGCCGGAAGCCCCGAGAACGGATATGCGGCGCTCGCGGTCAGCGCACTCTTCTACCCCACTGCGTTCATGCTGTATTTTGGGCAGGAGCTCGGCGAAGACGCAGCAGACGGGAACAGCGGACGCACGTCCATATTCTCGCACTGCGCCCCCATCAGGACCACCCGGCTCACGGATGCGCAGAAATCGACATTGGCCGTGTATAAGGAGGTGCTGGCCCTGAAGAAGAAGCTCGGTGACGCGCCGAATTTCGACCTTTCCTACTGCCAATCCGCCCTCGAAGGATTCGACCCCGACAAGCACTTCGCCTTCCTACGAAAGAGTGCGAAACAGGACGTGCTGGTGGTGTGCAATTTCTCGCACGAACAGGCCAATCTGCTCGTTACCATACCATCGGAGGCAGATTCTCGCTTTGTCGGCAAAGAAATGGTAAATATAGGGCCGATGGATTTTATTATTTTAAAGAAATAATGTATTTTTGCACCGCGAAAATTTTAAAACGTAAATATATACAAATGAAAGGTTCAGTAATTATTCTATGTGGCGGCGGCCCGGCTCCGGGCATGAACACCGTCGTATGCTCAGTCGCTAAGACTTTTCTCGCTAACGGTTACCGTGTAATCGGACTTCACGGTGGTTACAGCGGCCTTTTCTCAAAGAACCCTCGCATCGAGGACATCGACTTCTTCAAGGCAGACGCTTACTTTAACAGAGGCGGTAGCTACCTTCAGATGAGTCGTTTCAAACCTACAGCAGAAGATTTCGAGAAAAACTTCAACCTCGACCTCTTTACCCAGAATGACATCAAGCTTCTGGTTACCGTAGGTGGTGACGATACTGCCTCTACGGCGAACCGTATCGCGAAGTTCCTCGAGCAGAAGAAATATCCTATAGCTAACATTCACGTTCCTAAGACTATAGATAACGACCTTCCACTTCCTAACAATACTCCTACCTTCGGATTCAATTCCGCTAAGGACGAAGGCGCACACATCGCTCGTACCGTTTACGAAGATGCACGCACTTCAGGAAACTGGCTCATCATCTCCGCTATGGGACGTAGCGCAGGCCACTTGGCATTAGGCATCGGTGAGGCTACTCACTGCCCTATGACCATCATCCCTGAGATGTTCAACAAAACAGAAATTCACATCGACAAAATCATAAAGCTTACACTCGGTTCTATCATCAAGCGCAAGCTCCTGGGCATCGACTACGGTACCGTAGTAGTGGCTGAGGGCGTGTTCCACGACTTGGATCCGGAGGAAATCACCGCTACAGGTGCTCACCTTACCTACGACGAGCACGGACATCCAGAGCTCGGCAAGATCTCTAAGGCAGTGATGTTTAACGACATCCTCGAGAAAGAGTTCAAGAAGATAGGCATGAAGGTGAAGACCCGTCCTATCGAAATCGGTTACGACGTACGCTGCCAGGACCCTATCGCTTTCGACCTTACATACTGCTCAGAACTCGCTATGGGCGTATATGAGCTCTTCGAGAAAGGTGAGACCGGATGTATGGTATTCGTAGATCATAACGGTGAGGCCAAGCCGCTTTACCTGCACGATCTCCAGAACGAGGAAGGCAAGATTCCGCCACGTCGCGTAAATATCGATGGTGGTACTGCACAGAACTACTATAATCACATCTGCCACTACATTACAGAGGCTGATTATGAGGCTGCAAAGCAGTATGTATCTAACCCTGAAGATTACGATTTTAAGAAGATTCTTAATTGGTAATTCAAGGCGTTTTTCATAATTTAAAAAAAAAGATTTGGGAAGGCTGCCCGCGAGGGTCGCCTTCCCTTTATTTATACTAATATGCAAGTGTTTAGTTTACGAGTGTCATAACCACCTGACCGACACTGTCCTTAAGCAACAGCTTTCCGTCTTCGAGCGAGTAGCTCTTGACCGTACTCAGGGCATGTACATAGGCAGTCTCCACTTCCATAGAATGAGGGTCCGCAGCCATTCTGGTCATAGGCCCGTCGGTGAATTTGACCTTTTCGCCCACGACTGAAATCTTACCGTTAAGGTAATTTACGCCTGTCACTGCGTAAAACTCTCCTTTCGAAGTATTGATTTCGAGCGTAGCCTCGTTAAAGAGCTCTCCGAGTTCCACTCCCTCTATGCTCTCCACTTTCCATTTTCCGTCCAATTCACTATGCGAGCAGGAATTGAGAGAAAACAATCCCAACACGCAAGCACAGATAATAAACAATGTCTTTTTCATAATTATAATTTTCAGAATTAAATAACTATTTTTGTGCTACAAAAAACAGTCCGTTATGGTAAAGAATCTCAGCAATTCGGTCAAATATATCGGAACAGACGATGTAGACCTCAAATTATTTGAAAATCAATACTTCCTTCCCGAAGGAATGGCATATAACTCCTATCTTATCCTCGACGAAAAGGTGGCCGTACTCGACACCACCGATCACCGCACGGCCAAGCACTGGCAGGAAAACCTTAAGGAGGCGCTCGAGGGAAGGACTCCGGACTATCTCATAGTCCAGCACTTGGAGCCGGACCACTCCGCTCTCATAAAGTGGTTCACGGAGGAGTACCCCGAGGCCGTGATAGTCGCGAGCGCGAGGGCTCTTTCCATGCTCCCGCAGTTCTTCGAAGGGTTCGAAGTAAGGAATGCATTGGCAGTGAAAGACGGAGACAAGCTCGAACTGGGCAGTCACTCCCTGACATTCGTCACTGCTCCTATGGTGCACTGGCCGGAGGTGATTATGACCTATGACAGCACTGACGCCGCTCTGTACAGCGCAGACGCATTCGGCAAGTTCGGAGCTCTGTCGACATGCGGATTTACCGGAAGCGAAGACAAGGACTGGGCTTGCGAGGCGCGAAGATACTACTTTAACATAGTGGGCAAATACGGCGGACCGGTCCAGACCGTGCTCAAGAAGCTCGCGGGACTGGAAATCAAGAGCATTCGCTCGCTGCACGGCCCTATTCTGGACGGCGAGACAGAAAAATACCTACATCTTTACGACATCTGGAGCTCGTACCGAAGCGAATGCGAGGGCGTGTTCATAGCCTGCGCAAGCATACACGGAGGCACCATGAAGGCGGCGCAGTACATAGCCGAGGAGCTTCGTAAAAAGGGCGTGAAGGTGAGCCTTAGCGACTTGTGCGATTCCGATATGGCAGAGAACGTGGAAGACGCTTTCAAGTACTCTAAGATGGTGCTGGCCGCCAGCTCTTACGACGGAGGGCTTTTCACCCCTATGTACGATTTCCTGCACAGACTTCAGATAAAAGGCTACTGCAAGCGTAAGGTGGCACTCGTAGAGAACGGCTCGTGGGCGCCAAGTGCTGGACGAGTGATGCGCGAAATGCTCTCCTCTATGAAAGAGCTCGACCTGCGAGAGACCATAGTCACCATAAAAAGCACAGTGAAATCCACTGACATAGAGGCGCTTGACGCTTTGGTTAACGACATCGCGCTATGAGACGGACGGGAATTGTCATAGCAGTAGGACTGGTTCTTACCCTATCCTGCGCTAATCGCGGTGCACGCTCTGCAAAGCACACCTCTACCCCGAAGGTGGATTCGGTGAATTTCACTATGGTGCAGCCGCCTGCCATCCTCGAGGACAATGCGCAGCGACTCGACTTCGCGATAACGCATTTCTGGGACAAATTGAGCCCTGAGTGCTATCATCAGCAGGTAGAGGGCCAATTCGCTAACTGGATCTGGATTTCCGAGCAAGTGGGCCGTAAGAAGGTCTGCGAGTCGCTTATAAAGGCGTATGAAAAGAGTCCGGAGGTGATTCTGGAATTAGCCGAGAAGTATCTCTATGACCCGCAGTCGCCTTATCGCGACGAAGACATCTACGGAGCGTTGGCAGCCTATGTGGGCGGAGACTTGCAGAAGACCGCGCGTCTTTGCGCATTGAACGCCGTGGGCACAAAGGCCGCCGATTTTACCATAGAAGATGCTCGCGGACGTCACTTTTCTCTTTACAATGTAAAGGCCAAGTTTACATTGCTCTTTTTCAGCAATCCTTACTGTAACGCTTGTAAGGAGATTATCGATGCGCTGAAGTCGAGCGAGCAGGTCACCAATGCCCTGGAGACGGGAGAATTGGCAGTGGTAAATATGTATGTGGACGAGGATCTGGAGCAGTGGCGCTCCTATCTGAAGGCCTATCCCAAATCGTGGAAGAGCGGATTTGACCCGACATTCACGCTGCAGGATTCGGAAAAATATAACATCAGGGCCATCCCTTCGCTGTACTTGCTCGACGAGAACAAGGTCGTGCTGCTGAAGGACGCGCCTCTGGAAAAGGTAATGTCTAGATTAGAAAAAGAAATCGGAAAGTAATGGAGAGTTTTAAAAGAGAGGTGAAGTATTATGAATGCGACAGAATGGGCATAACGCACCATTCTAATTACATTCGCTTTATGGAAGAGGCACGCATCTATGTGCTTGATATGCTGGGATATGGGTTCGACAGGATGGAGGCAGAGGGAGTCGTGTCCCCGGTGGTAGCCGTCAGCTGCGAATACACAAAGCCTACGACTTTTAAGGACGAGATAGAGATAAGCTTGAAAGTCAAGGAGATGTCCGAGCTTAAGATTACCTTTTCGTATGTTATGAAAGTAAAAGGGGTACTGGTATGCAAAGCCACCAGCACCCACTGTTTCATCAGAAACGGACGACCTTTCTCCTTTCAGGAAAGATGGCCCGAACTTACCGAAAAATTGATGGAACTATAACTCCCAAGCGATGGCAGATGAGCCGAGGATGGCCGCATCGGAATCCTTCAATTCAGAGAATAGCAGCTGCACTTTGTCCTTCCAGAGAGGGCACACGGTCTCGTTCATAGCCTTGACCGCAGGCTCATAAAGGAGTCCGCGAGCTTTCGCCACGCCTCCGAAGAGAATGATGGCCTCAGGAGCGGAGAATGCTATGAAATTGGCCAATGCCTCGCCCAGTATGCGCCCGGTAAAGGCGTAGACCTGGTTAGCGATGTTATCCCCCGCAAATGCGGCTTCCTGCACGTCCTTAGCCGTGATGTTGTCGATGTCGCGCAGTACGCTCGGGGTGTCGATTTGGGTCTCGAGCAGCTCGCGTGCGGTTCTGGCGATGCCCGGTGCCGAGCAGTAGGTCTCCAAACAGCCCACCGAGCCGCATCCGCAGGCTCTTCCGTTATGTCTTATCACTCGCACGTGGCCTAATTCGCCGGCGAATCCGTCGTGGCCGTAGACGAGCTTTCCGTCGATTACGATTCCACTTCCCACGCCAGTGCCTAAGGTAATGACTATAAAGTCTTTCATACCTCTGGCAGCGCCATAGTACATCTCGCCCAGGGCTGCGGCGTTAGCGTCGTTCGTAAGGGCTACCGGTATGCCGTCGAGCGCTTCGGAGAGCATGTTCGCGAATGGAACTATGCGACCATTGGCCCAAGTCACGTTAGCGGCATTGTCGATGGTTCCGCTGCGGTAGTTCGCACAAGGAGCGCCGGCACCCACGCCGAGTATCTGGTCCTCGACGCCCAGCTTGGCGAAGAGTCCCTTAAGCGCCTCTGCCATAAACGGCACGAATTCAGCTGGGTCCGTGTGTTTGTTAGACGGAATGACCGTCTCGCCCACTACGTTACCACGTCTGTCTATAACTCCCATTTTAGCGGTCTGGCCGCCGATGTCGATACCTACGACATAATTCTTTCCCGGTGTAATCATCGATTTATCAGTTTAGTTTTTGTTATTATATTCTTCAAGTGCCTTTTCGAGTATCAAAAGCGCTCTCTGCAGGTCGTGCTTGCACAAGACATAAGCCAATCGCACCTGGTCCCTGCCCAGTTTCGCGTCGGAATAGAATCCGGCCGCAGGCGCCATCATAATGGTCTCTCCGGTGCATCCCTTCGGGGTCTTCTCGTCCTTATAGGCAAAGTCTGAAAGGCACCACGCGCAGAATTTTTCGGCGTCATCGACAGGGAGCTTAGCCACCGTATAGAAGGCTCCCATAGGCATGGGCGTGTAGCAGCCCGGAATACGGTTCACTCCGTCTATCAAGCACTTACGCCGCTCCACGTATTCGTCGTAGACCTCGCGCGAGTACTGCTCCGTGCCCTCGATGGACGCTTCGGCCACTATCTGGCCCAGCAGCGGCGGGCTGAGGCGGGCTTGGCAGAACTTCATCACTGTCCTGCGCACCTGCTCGTTTTTCGTAATCAGCGCACCGACTCTGATACCGCACTCCGAATAGCGCTTCGACACGGAGTCGATGAGCACCACGTTCTGCTCTATGCCCTCGAGGTGCATGGCCGAGATATAGGGCGAGCCGGTGTAGATGAACTCGCGGTAGACCTCGTCGGAAAACAGGTAGAGGTTATATTTCTTTACCAAATCGCGTATCTGGTTCATCTCCTTCTGGGTATAGAGGTAGCCCGTAGGGTTGTTAGGGTTGCAGATGAGGATGGCCTTCGTGTGTTCGTTAATCAACTCCTCGAACTTCTCCACCTTAGGCAGGCAGAAGCCTTCTTCGATGGTCGTGGTGACCGTGCGGATTACCGCTCCCGCCGAGATGGCGAAGGACATATAGTTCGCATAGGCCGGTTCCGGGACTATTATCTCGTCGCCCGGATTAAGACAGCTCATAAAGGCGAAAAGCACCGCCTCACTACCACCCGCCGTGATGATGATCTCATCGGGGTGGAGCTTTATCTGATAGCGCTCGTAATAGCTCACTAAAGCCTGCCTTAGCGAGCGGTTACCCTGCGAGGGAGAATACTCCAGAACGCTCCTGTCTATCGTCTTGAGCGCATCCAGCGCCTTCTGAGGCGTCGGGAGGTCCGGCTGACCGATGTTAAGTTTATAAATCTTTACGCCCCTGTCCTCGGCCTCGTAAGCCAGAGGAGCCAATTTCCTGATAGGCGATGCCGGCATGTCCATGCCGCGCTGCGAAATCTGCAATTCCTTATTCATAATAATGTTATTTCCATTCTTCACTTCCATCTTCGCCATAACGGCCATCCTTTACCTCGAAAATCACCGTCGGCTCGAGTGCCTGTATCGTATGCCAATCTCCTGCCTCGACCACCACGCCGAAACTCCCCTGCTCTCTATCCAGAAGACAGCGCGACACCTCGCGTCCCTCGGCGTCGTAGAAGAGCTCGACCGCCCTACCGCTGATGAGAATTATGCTCTCGTTCGAATTAGGATGCCTGTGAATCGGCACCACCGTCCCCGGCATCAGCGCATTCAACATCCGCTGGCTGTTATCCACGACCCTGGAGCCCCCGCCCGTAGCGCAGCTTCGCAAATCAAAATTCTGCCTAAGGCGCGGACTCTCAGCCGCCCTGGCCAATAGCTCCGCCACCAATTCTTTATCTATCCCTATCATAACCGAAATGATTTGATGTAAAGATACAATTAATTTGGCTTGTTTAAAACACGAGTGTTAGAAAACTATAGTGAGTAATAGTATTTCTTGATTAAGTCTGTCATCAAGGCTCGCCTTTGCTCCAGAAACGACATAAAATCATTAGCCTCCATATTTACGACACCCATAGGACTTAAAAGTTCACCGAAATAACTATATGTAGTTCACCAAATGCATACAGACCTATTAGCTTTCCTCAAAAAAACATATCAGCGGGGCTTATAAACAATCTACGATAGTAGAAATTATAAAGACCAAATAGTCCTATATAAAGTTTGTGTCAGGTGGGCATAATCTACGATAGTAGAAATTTCAAAGACCTAATAGCCCGGTACATAGATAGCAAGGAATGGCAAAATCTACGATAGTAGAAATTTCAAAGACCTAATAGCCAGATTTGCTAACAAGAAATAAAACCCTATCTACGATAGTAGAAATTTCAAAGACCTAATAGCCTTGGTACGCAATATAGCTAATTTGGTACGATCTACGATAGTAGAAATTTCAAAGACCTAATAGCCAACAAGAAGTGCAGTTTAACAACTCATTGATCTACGATAGTAGAAATTTCAAAGACCTAATAGCCCTCGATGTCGAGCTGCTCTTGTGATAAATCGATCTACGATAGTAGAAATTTCAAAGACCTAATAGCCGTGTATATTTCGGTATCCGAATTGAGAATCTACGATAGTAGAAATTTCAAAGACCTAATAGCCATTTGAAGCGCGACCACCAAGCGAAGTAGTATCTACGATAGTAGAAATTTCAAAGACCTAATAGCCGTGGAAACTTCCGAATAGCAGCCGCTCGAATCTACGATAGTAGAAATTTCAAAGACCTAATAGCCTCTTTATATATGGCAAAGGTAATATTTCTTTTGAATTTCAGCAAGTTATTATTACGAGTCAATATCCTTATATATTACCCAACCCGTTTCTTTGAATAGATTCATTATATAATAATCTATTGGTTCTCAGTATTATATGCAAGAACGGCAGTAAACATAAAGACTATGGTTTGTTAATCAAAGAATACTATTGACCTGTCTCGATGGATGGCGCAGCCGTATTTTATCAGTTTGTCATTATCCACATCGAATATCACCACACTATCATCTGGACAAAAATGCTTCGAATACGCTTCCACCTTCAGCATTAATGTGTCAATAACTCTATTGGTGTTAATAATTTCATAAACAGAATACTGAATACGAATGGCACCCATTTTTGTCAGCATACGAGAAAACCGCGTACGTATTTTGTCGTCTTTTATGTCGTAACTAATTACTTTCATTTAAACATAAATACTGGATAAATGCTTTCTGAGCGTTTGCCCATAAAACAGCGATAATACTTCTGCATATAATTAAATATCTCTGTCTTATAAGTGATTAATGACTGAAAGAACAGATTATAATAAGACGAACATTTTTCGGGCTTAAGATAGTACTCATTCTTTTTGATTCCAAAATCATCTTGGGAGAATTGTTTTCGATTAAAAGCGAGAAGTGTTGTATGATCCACAATACACCGGAAAGGTTCTACAAGATCGCAAATTAGCGACTTCCTTTTGAACCACAAACGATGATATACTCCGACATATATGTCAAACCCGAACAAACGAGCAAAAGACTCAACAAAATTAAAAAGAATTGTATAACCTATATCAAGAGTTACATTTAGAGGATCCATTTTCATTCTCGGGCATCGACCTCTCCACTTTTGTCCCTGAAAAAATGCCGCAAAATAGCATTTAGAAACGGCGCCCTCCAGCCCCATTAACTTATTGTAATCAGTAATATCGGTTATGGTATCCAACGCCGCTTGACAAAACTCAATGGCATCAACCGTTCTTTCATCCTTCTTCCTTGTTTTTAACAAAAGTGTCTGCTGATTTGCAATCTTGTTCGCCACCAATACCTTACCAATGGAAATGTCGTTTTCGGAGAACTCATATTGTTTCTTTCTCACTAAATAATTTGCCTCTGCAGAATCAGAGAAAAAGACTACTGGACGAAGGTTGGGCTTCATAACTACTAATGCCACACCAAACTTCTTGCATTTTTCTATCACGGGAGTCGTAATTGTGATATTCCCTATGACAAACAATGCGAGCAACTTTTGAAAGGGAATCTTAGTTAGGGTCTTGTCCCTACCTTCGATTTTTTCTTCCAGATAAGTTCGCCGTTAAAAACACGCACGCCACGATTATGCTCAATACAATTTATTACGAATATCGAGCGCACGTCTATGTCTTTATGTGTAAACATTATCCAATTCGGTTTTATCGCACAAATTACAATATATGCAGTGTCTACATTTATTTGAATTGATAGGAAACTCTGACACGTATGGATTGAATTCGTAAAACGCAGATATAAAACGCTCCAGTTCTTTTCTTTCTTCTTCACCGGGGAGATTAATCGGTATCATCTTATTAGTCGAAATCTCATAAAAATACAACTCATTGACAGTATATCCCATCTCCGTCATACAATAATACTGTCCCCACAACTGATATAATTGACCTCTAAATATCTTCTTCAGATTGTTTTTTCTTTCTATTAACTGATGCTTGTCCGATTTGAATATATCTATCTTTCCATAAATCCTTAATGAGTCGGAATAAACGGTAAGCGATACTAAATCTGTTTTTCTGGTACTTGCCGTTTTACTATCAATCGATGAGTGTGCAAGATCGCCTTTGACTTGAGGCGAGGCTTTATACATATCTTCGTCTGTCTCCATATACACATTATGAAGGTATATGGAGTACGGACAAAAGATAAAATCATTCAATATCGAAAGTGGAATGTAGTCAATCATTTAAATATGGCTTCTTTTGTGCAAATTCCAGCCATGCCTTATTTGTTATGTCAAACTTGACCGTCTTGAAATCATCAGAATGCTTAATTTGGTCGATTAACATCAATCCTTTCCTTGCAATATTATATGCGCCATTAGCATCCGCGTTTTTCGGTAAAGAATTTGAACAGTTCCGGCTATCATAGAATACTCCGTTCTCGTCTGCGACAGGAGAAATTAGGTAATCTATGTCCGTGCCGGTAATACTGTTTCGCATTTGAAGGGTCAATTTGAAACAATTCAATAACGTTTCAAAGAATAACCTATCTGTTTGTATTGCTATGGATTCCTTCAGATTGCCATTAAGCGCTATGCTATACTTTGAGAACAATACCTTAAACTCATCTGTAAGCACAACCTCACGACTATCCCATTGACTATTCTTCTCCGGATTTCTAAAAGTAATGATGCGTGTACCGTGTGTGGTTATATTCCACTCGGTTCTAGTACCTGTAGCCTTATCCGTAAAATCATTATAATCAAAGGCAAATTCAAACCAATCGCTACTCTGATTATAACGTACGAACTTGAATTTTGAGAAGAAGAGTTTAGTCCTTTCAATGCTTTCATATCTCAAGTCAAACAAGTTCACGAATCCTGTTACAGGGTCAATTTTTGAAGTGTTCCACGCCGGAATATAGAAAAGGAACCCTGATTGCTTGCCAAGCTTTGTGAAAGACTCGAACTTACTGGCGAGTTGATACGCATGGAAAATACCACCAGGTTCATCAACACATATTTTCTTATCCACCATGTAATTCAGTTTGTCTATCAACATTTTTTCAAACTTTTGATAAACCTGTTTCTCAACTTTTTGGCGCCCCCTCATGAAGCCCATATTAAGGTCTTCCAAGACGACGATGGCATTATATTTTATCATCAGTTGGGTGACTTTATGCACCGCCTGTGACAAATACCCCTCCTTAAGTTCCTTGATGTTCTCGATTGTTTGCCAGCTTTGTCGAGCTTCTTTTCGCTCTGCTTCTTTAGTGTCAAGCAAAGCATGATAATCAGTCACGTAAATATTACCTGCGTTCTCATTGACTATCTCATTCAGAGAGAACTGCTCCTTTATATTGCCATAACTGTCAATAACCGAAACATAAAGCAAATGACGCTCTCCTCTATCAATTCCGATTATATGAGTGTTTTCGGCAGAATGAAGATAACTTCTGACTTGCTGTTCAATTTGAGGTTTCCCTTTACTTTTAAAGTTCATGGTAATAGGAACATGGAAAAGGAACTTATCAACCGTATACCTTCGATCTTTGACGAGGTCATAGTCGAATACACTCTCCCTTTTCTGGTTCAACTTGTTCTTATTGGCCACAGAGACATTTGCGGGATGTGTCGGATTGGTGATATTGATACTCTTTTTCCGAAAGAACAACTCAGCTTCGCCATTAAGTTTATAAACCACATTTAACAAGTTCTTCTCGTCGAACACTGCCTTCCAGTACAAGGTGTGTATGTTGGGAGTTCCTTTACTATATGCGGAAAAATCCTTATTATATAGCTGGAACAAATACAACTTTCCCTCATCCACGAGTTTCTCCACATAAGAAACGGAAACATTCTTAAATGTCATCTTATATCCCTGCTGTTCGACCTCCCTAAAAAAACCATTTAAGTCCTCGTAAGTAGAGGTGTCCGAGAATTGAAAACCAAAATTCTTCCAATCCTCATGCAAGCTGATAGATTTCTTATAGAAATCAATAAGTTCTCGGCAGTCTTCAATCTTGAACTGCGGACCTGCTTTATAGGTATTCCCCTTATAAAGCTGGCGAATACTATCTGTCGGATTAAAGTCCTTCTCTCTTGATTCCGAGAAGAATACCTTTGGCAGCATCTTCTTAGGGTCTGGCAACAGTTTATATACCATCTTCTCGTAGACGTCTCCATTACAAGGATAGTTTCCTTCAAAAGAGCGTCTATGCTCTTTATCCATAATGCCAAGATAATACAGACCATTTCGCCTAAGGATAACGCACGCATTATCAACTTCCTTATTTCTGTCCCAGCCTTTCAAAAGCGTAGCATTGGCAAAGTTCAGCTTTATCTTGTCTTGAGAATATGGCTTCCTTGTCATATAGTTACGGACTTTGTCATACAAAAGGGAAAATGAGTCAAGTTCTGCCCACAGCATAGAAAACTCGCCATAAAAACGCTCGTCCTTATTGTTCTCGTCTCCGCTTCCATTTAAAGGCTTAACAAACCATTGTAATTCCTTTATTGCATCAAGCAGATTTTTGATTTTTTCGACGGCCTTAGAATCCTGCGCCAACTTCTTCCCCTCAGGATAATCCGAAGATAACAGATCTGTGACGTCTGTATATGCGTTTTCAACGCGGCGGAACAAATCCTCCTTCTGCTCGTCTTCCGAATTAACCACACCGAGAGAGGTAAAGTAATCCTCTATTCTGCGAGCTTCATCCGGATTTGACTGTTTGACCCATTCATTTAAATCAGCAATACTGAAACTCTCATAACGCTTTGTGCTCTTTGCTATTCTTTCTCGGTATTTCTCCTCAGTCTCCTTTTTTCCTCTTTGAGGAGAGACCTCCTCAAAATGTCTGCGAACGGCGTTCTCGATGGTTCCCCAATTCCCATACAGCTTTTGAGAAATCTCTGACAGCAGCTGTTTATTGTTACTGATAAACACGCCGCATAAGTCATACTTGTCCAATGACTCCAATAGGATTTTCAAATCCTTCTCGCCCAGGATATGTTCTTCAAGACCGGAATAGCAATCTCTAATAGCACATAACGTCTCATTATCATTGGAAAATGCTTCCGGTAACCACGACACGGCGACCCTGTCGCTCAATATCTGTTTATAAAGCACCTTGAACTTAGGGAGCTTTTCGTCTTTATGCGTTTGATTATAAAGATTTATGTACTCATTTAAGCCCTGGATCTTCTTTGAAGACTCTTTATCCGTTCTTCCTCCTATTATGCTATTATATAAATCTATATGCTTTTGAGTCAGCACTTCACTGTAAAACGTCACGTCAAATATGTCCGACAGCTCCACGACATTTAAATGCTCCTTAAAGGCATCATATACAGTCTTGACATTATCGCGCAGCTCGGGAATCGAATATATCTTCTTAAATACATATATGTTATCTACAAACCGTGGCAGGTTCTCATTCACAAGCCTGTACGCTATCGATGTAGACTTCTCGTCCGGCACATACATATTTGCACGATTTTGGTGAAAACCGCCGAAATAAGTAGTGAAGTCCTTAAATTCAAGCAATAGTTCTTCGGCTTGTTCCAGCGTCAGCCCGGCTAATTGGCTTTCATCCGCCTTACGTACAAACGCATATAGATCTTCTTTTATAAGCTCTTTCTTGTCTATGTTCTTAAATCGCTCATCTCCCTTTAAGGCATTAGAAACGGATTCACGCATCTTCTTTTGAAGCTCAACGTATTTGTTTCTCGACTCCTCATCGACTGACTTGTTTGCGTACAAGACAAAGTACTCTTCAAGAGTCTCATTTGAAAACATAAAACCGGACATGACGCTATCAATGAACGCCTTGTGGTACTCATCGATCAACTTTTTGACTTTTTGGTAGCTATCTGCCCTATGAGTGTCCTGCTCAAGCAGCCCGCTCTTGATTAGATATTTTAGAGTATTGCCAACAGGTCTGGCTTCAAACCTCAATGTTTTTGAAACAGGATACAACCCGGTAAAGTCCTCGAATCTCATATTCTATATAGTTTTTGTTACTAATTATTTATTGTCTATGATTATCAATCATATATACAACTAATTTGGCTTGTTTCAAACACGAGTGTTAGAAAACTATAATGAGTAATAGTATTTCTTGATTAAGTCACAAAAATGCGAGTTTCGTTAAAATCATAACGTATGAGCACTTAATCACTTCGTGTCTTCAAAGTTACTTAAAACTTTCCATAGAAACTATTGAAATCTTAAAATTAAAATTATTATATTTAATTATGAAAAAGAATAATCAATGTAACAATTTGCTGCGAACTAAACTGCTAGGGCTTAGAATTTCAAATATGTTAAAGATTTTTCAGCCGAAGCTAGATAAACTCTTGGACACTAAAAACAAAGAATTATATGATTCTCTGTGCAAGAAGATGCCTATCAGACTGCTTTATTGTATCGGAAAAAACTATGGCGTGTTTATCTGTAATGGTGCAGCCCGTATTGATATTCCAGTAAACAACTATTCTTCAGCTTCATTCGCAAATGAATTGCTTCATATACAGTTATCTGCTGACTATGGGGTAAATGTCGGCGGAGCAATTAAGCTTAACAGGAATGGAAGCAAATACTTGAGTGCAGTGATATCCGATAAGTTGGCGGATCATATCTCAAATGTTCTCGAACATAGAAAAATGTTTCCAATCTTTATTGAGCTTGGCTATGATAGAACTAGTTTTTTATCGGACTATTCTCATCCAGTACTTACAGATGAAGAAACAAGCATATTCAAAGCCCTGTTCAAAGAGAGGACGACCTTTTTTAGAAGTATTCCTCACGAGGCTTTGGACTGCTATATCGGCAAATACATAGCAGCAAAAGGCGCTTGTATCGATGCTTTTGATTATTCCTCACAACTTTCTGAAATGTACAAAATTGAACCAGAGTTATGTGCCATTATGGATTCTCTAATTTCTCGATGGGATTAGTATGACGAAAAGAGAGAAGGCTATCCCTTAGATGATACATATCATTTGATTATATACGACTTTATGAACGCAATGGAAGAATGGCTAAAAAAACACATTTAAATATTTGTATATCACGCTATCCGCCCTTAATATCAATGCTTTTTCCTCAATCAGTATTCAAATGTTCATAAAAAATCACTAATTTTGTTTTGCAAGTGAAAATTCCGCAAATATCATATCATTCTGTGTTCTATAAAGAAATAGGCATATATATGAATTGCGGATAAAAGGGAGATTTAATAATACTATGGCAAAAAAGCAAAAAGTTGAAAAAGAACTACGTCTTGAAGACATACTTTTCAAGTGCAGAGACCTTCTGAGGGGAAAGGCGCCAATGACGGACAAGAGAGACCTCTTGCTGACGTTGGTATTCTTTAAATTCGTGGGCGATAGATTCGAAGACAGAAAAGCAGAAATTCTTGAAGAATACAAAGACAAGCCAGAACTGGCTAAGATAAAAGTCGAACGTCCGGACTCATACAATATGGTCGGAGTGTTCTATCTCCCGGAAGAATGCCGTTGGAGTCACCTTAAAAATGTTGAACAGAGGACTCTGGCTGTTGAATTTGATAACGCTATCAGAAATCTAGATCAAAATATTCCATCACTAAAAAACGCCCTACCATCCCAGATATTCACGAGCACCGGACTGGAACCGGCTGTTTTGAAATCAGTAATCGATGAAGTCAATAAAATTGACAAATCGAAATTCAACGACAAAGACCTGATAGGCCGAGTTTATGAATACTTTCTTCAGGCATTTGCCATCAATGCAGATAAGGAAGAAGGCGAATTTTATACTCCGCAGAGCATTGTCGAGTTGATAGCCACGCTTATTGAGCCTTATGATGGCACCATCTATGACCCTTGCTGCGGTTCGGGGGGAATGTTTGTCCAAAGCACGAAGTTCATAGAAGCTCACGGAGGAAACAAATTGAATATAAGTGTCTATGGTCAAGAGAATGAACCAAGCACCTATAGGCTTGCGAAAATGAACCTTGCTGTTCGAGGAATTTCCTATAATCTCGGAGATCGCCCGGCTTCTACGTTCACAAACGATCAGCACAAAGGACGATTGATGGACTACATTATGGCTAACCATCCGTTTAATTTGAAGAATTGACGGACGCCAGACACTCTTGTAGACGATTACAGATGGAAGGGCTACGGGGTACCACCTGAAAGTAATGCCAATTACGCGTGGATTCTGCATATCCTCTCCAAAATGAATGTCACCAAAGGCATCGCAGGGTTCCTTCTTGCCAACGGTGCTCTCGGAGATGAAGACACCGTCGCCATAAGACAGAAACTCATAGAAAATGACAAAGTAGAAGCTATTTTCGTTCTGCCTCGTGAAATGTTTTATACTACTGATATCAGTGTAACACTTTGGATTCTTAACAATAATAAAAAAGGCGGACTATGGCACGAACGACAACTGAGAGATCGAAGCGGTGAAGTCCTTTTTGTTGATTTGCGAACTTGGAACCAGAATATCTATGAGAAGAAGTATGTAAAGTTCAGCGATGAGCAAATAAAGTCCATTCATAATATTTATACTGACTGGCAGACTAGGGATGCATCAAAAGGAAAATATGCAAAACCAGAATTATATTATTCTGCGACAATTGATGAGATAAAGTCCAACAACTGGAGCCTTGTACCGAGTCGCTATATTGAATTCGTAGACAGGGACAGCGATATGGACTATGAGACTGTTATGCAGGAATCCGCTGCCGAGGTTTCAAAACTGCTAATCCGTCAGAAAGAAAACATAGCCAACTTACAGAAAGCATTTGAAGTTCTCGGATTTAATCTTGACAAGAAATGAGCCGATTGAATGACATAAAGAAAGCGATTGAAGCAGTGCCCAAAGTGCTGCTAGGGGAACTGATTGAACAATGCGATGAGCGAAACTCTAATGGTATTTATCATATTGACGATGTGAAAGGTGTAAGTATCAATAAAGTAATTATTGATACCAAGGCGGATATGAATGGGGTATCACTTGCGCCATACAAAATCTTCAAACCATCTCAGTTTTGTTTCGTTCCAATAACCTCTCGAAATGGAGAGAGAATTACTTTGTCCATAAATAACCATGGTCGAACATACATAGTATCGTCGTCGTATTGCGTTTTTAATGTTATTGACCAAGAGAGGCTCTTGCCCATGTATTTGTATTTGATTCTTTGCCGTCCAGAATTCGACCGATACTCGCGTTTCAATTCTTGGGGCAGCGCACGGGAAGCATTCAGTTTCGAGGAGATGTGTCGTGTTCGCATTCCCCTGCCGCCTCTTGACGTGCAGAAAGAATACGTCGATGCCTACGATGGTCTTCAGCAACTTATTCTGCAGAATGAAGCCATCCTGAAGCCACTCTCCGATGCCTGTCAAGCATATTTGGCAGAAGTGAAGAGCAAATACGATGAGGTTACACTCGGAGATTATATTGAGCCTGTCGATATTCGTAATATAGATAGAATATATAATGTCAATAACCTACAAGGCGTGACGAGCGATGGACAGTTTGATTTATCCAAAGCGAAAACAGATGGAATAGATTTTTCTAAATACAAAATAGTCAAAGAGCTGAACTTTGCTTATAACCCATCGCGTATCAATCTTGGTTCCATTGCATTGAGAAAAGGAGGTGATTGTATCGTGTCTCCAATGTATGTAGTGTTTGGAGTAAAAGATGATGCTTTGCATAGCCTTATGCATGATTATTTATTCTTATGGTTTATGCGAGCTGAATTTCAAAGAAGTACCTTATTTTACGCTTCAGGATCCGTTAGGGACACGTTTAGCTTCGAGGAGATGTGTCGTGTCCGCATTCCCCTGCCGCCCCTTGACGTGCAGAAATCCATTGTTGCTTTGCATAAATGCGCCGAGGAAGCACGCAGCATAGCGACAGAAGCGAGAGAAACATTAAGAAGAATTTGTCCTGCTATGGTACAGAGAGCAGCACACCACATAAAATAAGATAACATAAACAAGTAACCGATATGAACGGAAAATACTACGAGTCCGAATACGAAGAGGCCTTCTGTGACCTATTAAGGGAACAAGGCTGGACAATAGAGCACGGAGACGACCTGCATCGCAAGTACACAGATGCTCTTCTTGAAGAAGACTTAATGCTCTTCCTCAAGGAGCAGTATTCCGATGCAGGTCTCACCGACACAGACTATTGCAACATCGTATCAAGACTTCGCAATATCAGCGGAGCAACAGACTATGCATCCCACCGTGAAGCCTATAAGTTATATCACGATGGGCTTGACATCAGTTTTTCCGATCAGACGAAACCATCTGTCCACATCGACTACATCGACTATCAAAAGCACGATGACAGAAGCAAATCTAACAATATTTTCCGAGCGGTTAACCAATTCGAGATGCACGAGGGTAAGGAAAACCGCAGACCCGACATAATGCTCTTCATCAATGGCATTCCTGTCGGCATAATTGAACTGAAAAACCCGACTGACCAGAATGCAACCATTAGAGATGCACATACTCAAATTTGCCTACGATACCGTAGGGACATCTTCTCGCTTCTCCGGTACTGCGCAGTTGCCTGCATAAGCGATGGAAGTAACTCCCGCCTAGGCACCGTTTTCACGCCCTATGAATATTTCTATGCGTGGAAGAAAATAAAGAACGAGGATAAGCCAGGCAAAGGGGTAGATCAGATGAAATCACTAATAGCTGGGGCATTGTCACCTGACAGAATCGTTCAAATCTTGCGCGACTATATTTTCATCCCCGATGTGGACGAGAAAGACCCAGATGAAGACGAGACAGAAATAGTCTGCCGTTATCCTCAGTTCTTCGCATCGGAAATGCTTAGAGACAACATCTTGCACCATCTTCGTTCAAACGGGGGTGACGGAAAAGGAGGAACATACTTCGGAGCGACCGGCTGCGGAAAGACCTACACGATGCTTTTTCTAGCAAAACAGCTGGCTCAGCGTTGCCGTGCCCAAATTCAGAGCCCTACTATTCTCATTATCGTTGACAGAGAAGACCTTGAATCGCAAGCCGGAAAAATGTTCTGCAAGGCCACCTGGTATATGAATGACAAATCCATTAAAGTTTTTGACTCTCGACAAGAACTTGGTGAGGAACTACGTTCCAGAGAATCAGGAGGCCTTTATATTACGACTATCCAGAAATTTACTAAAGAAACAGGACTTCTGAGTAACCGTTCAAACATAATCTGCTTCAGTGATGAAGCACACCGCTCGCAGATAGGAATTGGAAGTCAGCTAAAGATAAAAGACAAAGAAGCGGATCCCCAAAAACTCGGAGCTTTTATCACATACGGTTTTGCACAATATCTGCGTGAAGCACTTCCAAATGCCACTTACG